>Ga0315298_1000055_pt1 | contig 203070 bp, 185 predicted proteins | sample WHS_1_MG_FD_203077 | JGI IMG/M metagenome (GOLD analysis project Ga0315298, IMG submission 203077) | Extremophilic microbial mat communities from Washburn Hot Springs, YNP, Wyoming, USA - WHS_1_MG | ecosystem: Environmental > Aquatic > Thermal springs > Hot (42-90C) | place: USA: Wyoming... | reverse complement strand
TCAACCCGGACGGGTCGGTCGCGATGGCGGTGCTGACGGTGGATGCGCCGGCGCTGCCGCCGAATTCGACCACGGGGGTGATGATTTCGGTGAGCGGGACGCCGGATGCGGGGATTGCGTCCTCGGCGGCGAATCTTCTGGCTACGGCGCTCAATGGCTATACGTTGATCGCGACGCTCGCCGTTACCGCCAATGCGGGCGGGACGACCGGGACGCAGCAGGTGAATATCGGGGCGGCGGTTGCGGCGGCGCTGGCGAACGGCACCGCGACGATGTGGCTGAACGGGTCGCTGGCGCAGGAGGCGATCGTCAGTATTCCGGTGACGGGGTCGCTGCGGATCGAGGCGGATGTGACCGCTTATGCCAATGGGACGATTTCGGCGGATCTGCAGTTCAACAACGATATCGCGATGAGCAATGCGGGCGGGACGATCACCTATTCGACGACCATTACCCAGAATGGCGTGGTGGTGAGCAGCCAGCCGAGTTTGACGCAGTATCAGTATCAGGATTGGAGCACGACGGTCGGGACCGCGCCGGCGGCGGGGGCGCTGAATATTCAGGAGAATATTCCGTATCTCGAGGCGACCGGGGCGGTGCAGAATTATGATACGCAGTATGGGACGGCAAGCACGCAGGTTTCGAGTGAGGCTGCGGCAATTGCGGCACCGGGATGGAATGCGCCGCTCGGGACCGATGGTATCACGCAATATATGCCTGAGGTTGGGGGGCGGGGCGATATCGGGCCGACGACCCAGTCGAATGCCGAATGGCTGATCACGCAGAACGCGACGGCGGCGACCTATGCGCTGGGGCAGGCGCAGGAAGCGGGTTCGGTGCCGTGGCATTTCTATGATCCGACGACCAATGGCGCGTTTCTCAACACGGCGGATATTCCCGGGATCTGGACCGATCCGCGTGGGAATCCCGGCCTGACCCAACAGGTCAGCAGTGCTTCCGGGTGGAGGACCGATCCCGCTCATATGCCGGATTTGTCGTTCGATGCGTATCTGCAAACGGGGAATGTGCAGTATCTGGAGCAGTTGAACGCGCAGGCGAGCTTTGCCGAGACGGATGCTTATCCGCCATCAAATGGACGGAATAACGGCCAGGGCTTGGTCGTGAACGGATTTCAAATTCGAGCGGGCGCCTGGAGTCTGCGAGAAATTCAAGAGGCAGCGTATGCGAACCCGGTTGGGTCTGCAGATAAGGCCTATTTCACAAAGATGGTGAACAACAACTATTCGTGGCTGGTTTCGATGATTCCGACCTGGACCATGGAAGAGGGTCAGGCGGCTGGCTATTTCCCAGGATCATATGGAAGTTCGGGTATGCTGCCGCCCTGGCAAGAGGATTACCTGGCCAGCAGCGTGATCCAGGGTGCCGAAATGGGCATTCAGGATGCCGTCACCTATCTGAAATGGGCTTCCAATTTCCTCGTCGGGCGATTCTTTGCCGATTCTCAGGGGTTTAGTCCGATAGATGCGATCGCGTACAACCTGAAGGTCGTGACGGGCACGAATAACGGCCTCAATAGTGGCGCTCCGTTTTATACGACTTGGGCGGGGATCGAGCAGGCGACTGAAGCAGCGGGTCAGTCCAACGTTGTTGCCGGGGGACCTACAACCTGGGCTCATAGCGGTGGGGATTACGGCGCGCTGGCGTTGCAGACACTGGCTGGGGTTATCACGGTCAGTACGATGAATGTGGCCAATGCGGCGACGATGGGGGTTTATCAGTATCAGGCGATGCAGGCGTTCGGGTGGCTGCTGGCCAGCGGGGCGCCGTATATCAGTCCGAATTCGACGGCGGGCACGACGCCGCAGTTTTCGATCGATCCGCGGTTGGCGAACGGGCAGTTGCTGTCGTTCGGGAATGTGACGATTTCGACCGATACGACGCCGACCGTGCTCAGCCCGGTGGATTCGACGGAGAATGCGCTTATTTATGCGGGGTCGGGTGCGGATACGCTGGTGGGGGGGAAGGGGATCAATCTGCTGTTCGGCGGCTCGGGCAGCGATGTGATTTTCGGCGGGCCGAACGGGAATGATATTTTCGCGGGGTCGGGCAACGAGACGATCGTGGCCGGGGGCGGGGCGAATTACATTCAGGCGAGCAGCACGGCGCTGCTGACCGCGGGGACCGGGCAGGATCTGTTCGTGATCGATACCCAGGCGAGCGGGACGGTGACGATTTCCGGGTTCAACGCGGCGCTCGATCGGCTCGATCTGGTCGATGCCAGCGGGGGTGCGCTTTCGAGCCTGGTAAGTACCGTGGTGACGGGAGCGCAGACTGTCGCGGGCGGGGTGGTGCTGAAGGTTTCGCCGACCGAGACGGTGACGATCGAGACCGTGAACGGGGCGACGGTGAGCGCGGCGTGGTTTCACGAACAGGCGCAGGCGCTCGGCACGGTGACGGGGGCGACGTCTTCCATCGGGGGTTCGGGCAGTACGACCGGTGCGGGGGCGCCGAGCGTGGGCGGGGGCAGTGTGCCGCCGGTGGTGACGAGCCCGGTGGTGACGAGTATCGCGGGGGGTGGGTTTATCGCCGGGGATGTCTCGGTTGGCGGGTCGGGTTCCATCGAGGGCGGGAGCGGGGCGGCGACGGTGACGGTGGGTGCCAGCGGCGTGACATCGATCGTCGGCGGGGGTGGGGCGATCACCGTGACCGGCGGGGCGGGGAGTTTCCAGTTTCATGGCGGCGCGGGGGCGGCATTCATCAACCTGCAGGGGACGGCGGGCGATGGGAATGTGATCACCGGGACCGGCAACACCACGATCAATTCCGGGACGGGGCATGATTATATCGATATCAGCAATGCGAGTACGACCGGATCGGTGGTGATCAACGGGTATTCCTTCGTGAATAATCCGATCAATTATATCGGGTTCGCCAATAACGATTATTTGCGGTCGGCGGCGTTCAATGCATCGGGCGGGGTTCTGACCCTGGTGGATGGGCAGGTGGTTCAGCTGAATTATGCCGAGGCCAGTACGGCTTCGGGCAGTGTGGCGAGTCAGCCGAGCGGAACTTCGATCCAGGTGGTGACGCTCGATCAGTCGGGGCAGGCCTACGTGGGGGGGGCGGGGCCGGTTATTCTGGACGATGAGAGCGGGTTCAATACGATCACCGGGGGGAGCGGCGGGTTGAACCTTACCGACGACAAGGGGCACGACCTGATCTCGACCGCGGCGAATTCGAAGAACGTGCTCAATCTTGCTAGCGCGGATACGGTGCAGAGCACCGGGGCCGATATGATCACGATGGCCGGCGGTGGCGTGGTCAGCGCGGCGGGGGGGACGCTCAGCTTCGTCGGCGGGACATCGACCAGCACGATATTCGGTGGCGCGGGGGCGATGAGCCTTGCGAGCGGGAGCGGCGGGCTCGATGTGGCGGCGGGCAGCGGGGCGGTTTCGCTGGTCCAGGGCAGCGGGGCCGATCAGATCACGGCGAGCGGCGGTAACATGACGATCGGCGGTGGGACCGGGACGCTCAATTTCACCGACGGCGGCGGTACGACGCTGATCGATCAGGTTTCGGGGAACGGGATCATCAATTTCCGGGGTGGCAATGTCACGATCGATCAGGGCAGCGCTGCGGATGTGTTCGGCTTTTCGAGCGTCAACGGGGGCGGTTCGCTGACGATCAATAATTTCAATCCGATGGCCAGCAACTTCAACTATGGTGGGCTCAATGTCGTCGGCTGTTCGTTCGGCCCGACCGTGGATCAACTGACGCTTTCCGATGGAACCAAAATCACGATGAATCTGGCGAAGTGACACTTTGTCGTTTCCGCCGGGGATCAGAACGGGACCAGATCGTCGAGCACCTGCTGGCCGACCCTTGGTGATTGCTGGCCGCTGATCAGGCCGCGGCCGCCGTAGGAAATGCGGGCTTCGGCCAACTGGTTCGCCTGGATCGTGTTGCTGCTGGCGATATCCTGCGGCCGGCAGATGCCGGAGACCGTCAGGACCCGCAACTCGTCGTTCACCCGCATTTCCTGGCGGGCGACCACGACGAAATTGCCGTCGGGCAGGACCTGGGTGATCTCGCCGGCGAGGGACAGGGCCACACTTTCGTTGCGCTGGATCTGGCCCGTGCCGGTCGAGTTTCCGGCGCCGGACAGCGAGACCAGGCTCGAAGGATTGGCGCTCTTGCCGAGGACGCGCGGGATGAGGCTTTCGAGGCCGAACAGGTTGGGCACGCCGAGCGATTCCGAACTGGTCCGCCCCAGCGTGGTCTGGTCTTTCAGGGTCGCGTCGTCGTTGATGTTGACGGTGATCGTGATGATATCGCCCACCCGCGAGGCACGCTGGTCCTTGAAGAAGGCGCGGGCGCCACGGCGCCAGAGACTGTCGGGGGCGGTGGGAACCTCGTGAAGCGGGGGCATCGGCATCGAGACCGGACGCCAGGTCGGGGCGGCGGTCGGGTTGGTGATGGGTGACATCGGCGGGGCCTTGCCGACATAGGCGAGATTCGAGAACGTTCCGCATCCGCTCAGGGAGCTCACGGCGAGCAGGGTGGCGAGGCGGGCGGGACGGCTCATGGAGCGGCGGGTCATTGCGGGGACGAGCCGATATTATAGTAGGGCGTCATGCTGCGCGGGCGGGTCGGCATGCTGCCGGGGACGACGTGGGCGCTGTCCGGACCATCGACGACCGCCTGCACGATCTCGCGCGAGGTCGGGTTGAGGACGGCGATGACGCTGCCTTCGCTGCCGCCGGCCATGGCGATGCCGCGGGCGGATACTTCGAGGCCCGGCATGGTCACGTCGAGCCTGACCATGGCGCCGCGATCGATCAGGAGCGGTGCGGTGACGGCGCGCGAACTCAGGGCGGTGTTGCTGGTGACGGCGCGGCTGACTTCCATGCCGATGGCCTGGGTCAGGGCGGTGAGGACATGGGGCGGGCTGGTCTGGCTCGGAGTCCAGCCGAGTTTGACGTTCGATCCGGTCAGGATTTCACCGGGGTTGAGATTTTCCGCGGCGACCACGGCACGGATCGCAGGGGTTGCGATTCCGGCGACATCGATGCTGACCGCGGCCATCGTTGCGGATTTCACCAGCAGGCTGCCCCGGAAATTGCCGGTGGTGCGGTCGAGGCTGAGGCGGTTGACCGCTATGTCCGCGACGGAGCCGGGCGGTACCATCGGCAGATTTCGGGCGTCGATCGTGATGGTGAAGTGGCGCGGCGCGCCGGCCCGGATCAGCGCGGGTCGCAGGGCGCGGGTGATCTGGTCGCGTTCGAGCGGAATGCCGGGGCGTTCGATCACCACGGGGGGTTGCTGATCGCCTGGTTGCCATGCCACGCCATATTGCGTCGCGATGGCGGCCAGTTGCGGCGCGCCGACGACGATCCGCCCGCCCGGTGCGGGGCCGGGGCCGAGGACGACATCGGCATCCGCGCCCGCGTTGCGGAACAGGTCCTTGACCTCGACCGTGGCGCGATCGATCGAGACCAGCGATCGGGCTGACGGGGCTGGGGCAGATGGGGCGGGGGCGGACGGGGCCGGTTGTGCGTTCGCCTGCGGCACCGCCAGGGTTCTGGCGGCGGTCAGGAGGGCGATCGTGAGGAGGGATTTGCGCATCATGATTATAATTGGGTGAGCGTGTTCATCATCTGGTTGGACGTGGTGATGACCTGGCTGTTCATTTCGTAGGCGCGCTGGGCGGTGATCAGGTCGGTGATCTCGCTGACGACGTTGACGTTGGAATTCTCGACGAATCCCTGCTGGACCGAGCCGAAACCCGGCGAGCTGGGGGTTGCCGTGACGGGATCGCCGGAGGCGGCGGTCTGGATGAACAGGTTGCCGCCCTGCGCTTCGAGCCCGGCATCGTTCGGGAAGGCGGCGAGCTGGAGTTGCCCGACGGTTTGCGGCGCGGTCTGGCCCGAGAGGCTGACCTGGACCTGACCCGAGGCGTTGATGGTCACGTTGGTCGCGTTCGAGGGGATCTGGATGCCGGGTTGGACCACGTAACCATCGGCGGTCACGATTTCGCCGTTGGGCGAGAGGCCGAACGTGCCGTCCCGCGTGTAGGCGGTCTGACCGGAGGGGAGGGTGACCTGAAACCAGCCATTGCCGGAAATCGCGAGGTCGAGGGAGTTGTTGGTCTGTTGCAGATTGCCCTGCTGGTCGATCCGGTAGATCGCGGCGGTTTTGACGCCGAGGCCGATCTGGGTGCCGGAGGGGACGATGGTGCCGGCGTCCGAACTGTTCGAGCCGGCGCGGCGGAGGTCCTGATAGAGCAGGTCCTGGAATTCGACGCGCTGGCGCTGGTAGCCGGTTGTCGTCATGTTGGCGATGTTGTTGGCGATGACTTCGACATTGGTTTGTTGGGCCTGCATGCCGGTGGCGGCGATATCGAGAGCGCGCATTCATGGTCTCCAGTGGGGGGGGGTGGTTCAGCTGGTGGTGGCGCCGAGGATCTTGCTGATCGCCGACTGGCTGCGTGATTGTTCCGCCGTGATGAACTGGGCGATCATGCGGAAGTTCTGGCTCGCCTGCATCATTTTGGTGATTTCGAGGATCGGCTGGACGTTCGATCCCTCAAGCGCGCCCTGGACGATGTTGGGAGCGGCGGCGGGGATCGGCGGGGCCGAGGTCTGGAACAGGTTGCCGCCTTCGGCGGTCAGGCCCTGCGGGTCGGCGACGGTGACCACGCCGACCTGGCCGATGATGCCCTGGGCCGTGCTGATCGTGCCGTCCGCCGCGATGCTCAGCGCGCCGCTCTGCGGCGGGACCGTGATCGGCTGGCCGCCGGGGTCGAGCAGGGCATCGCCCGAGGCGTTGGCGATGGTGCCGTTCGGCATCAGGCCGAAGCGGCCATCCCGCGTGAGGCGCGGGCCGTTTGCGGTCTGCACCGTGAAATAGCCGCCGCTGGGCAGAGCGAGGTCGAGCGGATTGCCGGTCTGGTGAATTGGGCCGGGGGCGGCATCCCGCCAGGTGCCGGTGGCCTGGGTATAGGCGAGGGTGGAACCGCCGGGCGGGGCGGTGACCCCGCGCATCCGGTCGATCCAGGCGGCGGATTGCAGATGGGTCGCCTCGTAGCCGGGGGTCGAGACGTTGGCGATATTGTTCGCGATGACATCGACCGTGCGCGAGGCGGTGATCATGCGCGAGAGGATGATGCTGGTCGTGTTATCCATCGAGGGGTCCACCATTTTTGGACGGGTCGTGCCGTATTGGCAGGAGGGAGATTGCGCCGGAAAAATTAAGGTTCGCCTAAGAAGTCTGGATTATCTGGGGGTGGCGGTGATGGCGGTTTTGTTATTGGGGCGCGACAGGGCAGTGGGGTGAAGGAAGCAAAGCGGGGAAGCGCTTCTTTTTTGAAAAAAGAAGCAAAAAACTTTTTTGATCTGGTTTCCGGCGATGTCACCGGCACGGACCAAATGAATCGAAAGTTTTTTGTTTCTTTTTTTACCAAAAAAAGAAAACTCCTCGCTTTCCCCGAAGGGCGCGATTTCTCCTTGACTCTGCGACAAATTAGAACAAAATAAGAACATGAAGTCAGCGCGATCTTGTCGTCATTCAGAAAATCATCAGAAAAATACTGGTGATTTCGATTCGCACCCTGCGGGGGCGGTGGGCGGATGGCTTGGTGGGCTGCTGGCCGGGGCGGTGCATGAGGTCGGGGGTGGTGAGGCCGTTACTGGATTTGCGGTGCGGCTGATGGCGCTTGCGGGGGAGGCGCCGATCGTCTGGATCGGGGATCGGCTCGATCTGTATCCGCCGGGGCTGATGCAGAGCGCGATCGATCCGGCGCGGTTGATTCTGGCTGAGGCGAAGGACGAGATCGACCGGTTGGCGGCGCTGGAGATTGCGTTGCGCGGCGGGATGCACGGAGTGGTCGTGGCGCGTGCGATATCGCGGCTGGCGGCGCGGAAACTGGCGTTGGCGGCGCGCTGTGGCGGGGGATTGGGGCTGGTTTTGCGTGCCGGGGCGGCGAGCGACTCGGCGGCCTTTGCGGCGCGCTGGCGGATCGAGGCGGCGCGGTCCGGACCGGGACGGCAGGGGGGAACGCGCTGGCGGGCCGAGCTGATTTATGCGCGGGGCCGCAATCCCGGGGTGTTTCTGATCGAGGCTGGTGGTCATGAATCGTCGTCTGCTCTCGTGCTGGTTTCCGAATTTCAGCGATCCGGTGATGGCGGGAGACAGTTCGGAGACGGTCCGGGTGGACGGGTGGCGGGCGGAAGGGCGGTTGCTGCATGAGCGGGCGCTGTGGTGCCACGGGTTCACGCCGCTCGCCGCCGTCGATCCGCCCGATGGCATTCTGCTCGACATCACCGGCTGCGCGCATCTGTTCGGTGGTGAGGCCGGGTTGGTGCGGCGGCTTCGCGCGGTCTGGCCGGAGGCGCGGATCGCGATTGCGGGGACCGCGGCGGCGGCCTGGGCGCTGGCGCATTACGGGCCGGGTGGGGCGGGACCTGAACGAGGCCATGAAAGCCACGAAGGCCACGAAGGCAATGAGGACGATGCGGGCGGTGAGGGGCGGATCGAGGATCTGCCTTTAGCCGCGCTGCGGATTGCCGATGCGACCATCGCGCGGTTGCGCCGGCTCGGGTTGCGGCGGATCGGGGAGGTGTTGCGCCTTTCGCGGGGCGAGATCCGTGCCGGGTTCGGGGCCGATATGGGGTTGCGGCTCGACCGGTTGCGCGGGTATGCGCCCGAGGCCCTGCATTTTCTGGCCCCGCCGGTCGATTGGCGGGTCGTCGGGTTTCATCCTGAGGCTTTGTTCACCGCCGAGCAGTTGCGGGCGGCGTTGATGCGGCTGGTGGCGGCGCTTTGCGAGCGGCTGGCGGCGGCGGAATCCGGGTTGATCGGGGTCGAGGCGCAGTATTACCGGGTCGATGCGCGGCGTCTGGTCGACCGGATCGGGTTTGCCGCGCCGACGCGGGATCGGGAGCATGTTGCGCGGCTGCTGGGGGAGCGGTTGCGGCAGATCGATCCGGGGTTCGGGATCGAGGCGATCGCGCTGGTGGGCGAAGTGGCGGGTCTGCCGCCGGGGCAGGTGGAACTGGCCGGCCGGGCGGCCCCCGATTACGCGCCGACCATCGACCGGTTGATGCGCAGGGTGGCGTTGTTTCGGCTGGCGCCGGTCGCCACGCATATTCCCGAGCGGGCGATGCGCCGGGTGAGGGTGACCGGTTCGGCGGCGGGCTGGACGATGGCTGACGATCCGCGCCCGGTGCGGCTGTTCGCGCGGCCCGAGCCGATCGGGGTGATGGCGCCGGTGCCGGACGATCCGCCCCGGATGATCCGCTGGCGGGATGTTGCCTATCGGATCGCGGCGGCGACCGGGCCGGAACGGATCGCGCGGGATTGGTGGCGGCACGAGCCGGCTTCGGTGCGGCCGGAGAGCGAGCGCATCCGCGATTATTATGCGGTGGAGACCGAGGCGGGCGAGCGGTTCTGGGTGTTTCGCGCCGGGATGCATCGGGGAGAGGCCGCCCCGCGCTGGTTCATCCACGGGGTGTTCTGATGGATTATGCCGAACTGGCGGCGGCGAGTGCGTTCAGTTTTCTGGAGGCGGCATCGTCGCCCGAGGAAATGGTGGCACAGGCGGCGGCATTGGGTCTGGCCGCGCTGGGGATTGCCGACCGGAACACGCTGGCCGGGGTGGTGCGGGCGCATGGGGTGGCGAAGGCGGCGCGGTTGCGGCTGCTGGTGGGGGCGCGGCTCGGGTTCGAGGATATCCCCGATATCATCTGCTATCCGCGGGATCGGGCGGCCTGGGGGCGGTTGTGCCGGTTGCTCAGCCTCGGCAAATCGCGGGCGGCCAAGGGGGCGTGCCTGCTGCATGAGGCGGATCTGGCGGCGCATGGCGCGGGGCAGAGTTTGATCGTGATGCCGCCGGACCGGCTGGATGGGGGGTTTGCCGCCGCGCTCGGGCGGGTGGCGGCGGATCATCGCGGGCGGGTGCATTTGGCCGCGCGCCGGCGGTATCGTGCGGATGATGCGGCGTTTCTCGCGGCGCTGGGCGATGCGGCGCGGCATGCGGGGGTGGGGCTGCTCGCGGTGAACGATGCGCTGTTTCATGTGCCGGAGCGGCGGGACTTGCAGGATGTGATGCGCTGCATCCGGTTCGGCTGTGCGATCGGGGAGGCGGGGATGCGGTTGGAGCCGCATGGCGAGCGGTATCTGAAGCCGCCCGGGGAGATGCGGCGGTTGTTCCGGGGCTATGAGGCGGCGATTGCGGCGCAGGCGGAATTGCTCGCGGTGGTGGGGTTCAGCCTCGATGAGCTACGCTACGAATATCCCGATGAGCCGGTGCCGCCCGGCGTGACGCCGGATGAGCATCTGGCGGCGCTGGCGCGGGCGGGGGCGGCGTGGCGTTATCCCGAGGGCGTGCCGCCGGCGATCGGGCGGACCATCGAGCGGGAACTCGGGCTGATCGCGCGGCTCGATTATGCGCGGTATTTTCTGACCGTGCACGATATCGTGCGGTTTGCCCACAGCCAGGGGATTTTGTGCCAGGGGCGGGGGTCGGCGGCGAATTCGGCGGTGTGCTTCGCGCTCGGGATCACCGCGGTCGATCCCGCCGAGATCGATCTACTGTTCGAGCGCTTCGTATCGGCGGAACGGCGCGAGCCGCCGGACATCGATGTCGATTTCGAGCATGAGCGGCGCGAGGAGGTGATTCAGTATATATATAGGCGCTACGGGCGCGACCGGGCGGCGATTGCGGCGACGGTGATCCATTTCCGGCCGCGCAGCGCGATCCGCGAGGTGGGCAAGGTGCTCGGGCTTTCGGAAGGGATGACGGCGGCGCTGGCGGCGCAGAGCTGGAATCCGGGGGATGAGCTGTGGCCGGACGAGCGGGTGGTGGAGGCCGGGCTCGATCCGGGCGATCCGGCGCTGCGTCATGCGGTGCGGCTCGCGCGCGAATTGGTCGGGTTGCCGCGGCATTTGTCGCAGCATGTCGGCGGGTTCGTGCTGACCCGGGCGCGGCTGGACGAGACCGTGCCGATCGGGCCGGCGGCGATGCCGGGGCGCAGTTTCATCGAATGGGACAAGGACGATATCGACGCGCTGGGGATGATGAAGGTCGATGTGCTGGCGCTCGGCATGCTCACCTGTATTCGCAAATGTTTCGCGATGCTGGGGATTGGCGGGCTGGCCGAGGTGCCGCGCGAGGACCCTGTGGTTTACGATATGCTGTGCCGGGGCGATTCGCTCGGGGTGTTTCAGGTCGAGAGCCGGGCGCAGATGAACATGCTGCCCCGGTTGAAGCCGCGGACATTCTACGATCTGGTGATCGAGGTGGCGATCGTGCGGCCCGGGCCGATTCAGGGCGACATGGTCCATCCCTATTTGCGGCGGCGGCAGGGGCTGGAAGTGCCCGATTTTCCGGAACCCGATGGCGCGCACGGGCCGCCCGACGAATTGCAGCGGGTGCTGGGGCGGACTCTCGGCGTGCCGCTGTTCCAGGAGCAGGCGATGCGGATTGCGATCGAGGCGGCGCGGTTCACCGCCGAGGAGGCCAATGCGCTGCGCCGCGCGATGGCGACGTTCCGCAATGTCGGCACGATCCATAAATTCCATGCCCAGATGGTCGAGGGCATGGTGGCGCGGGGGTATGAGCGGGATTTCGCCGAACGGTGCTTCAAGCAGATCGAAGGCTTCGGGACGTATGGGTTTCCCGAGAGCCATGCGGCGAGTTTCGCGCATCTGGTTTATGTCTCGGCGTGGCTGAAGTGCCATCATCCGGCGGAATTCGCGGCGGCATTGCTCAATTCGCAGCCGATGGGATTTTATGCGCCGGCGCAGATCGTGCGTGATGTCCGCGACCATGGGGTTGCGGTGCGGGCGGCGGATGTCAATGCGAGCGGGTGGGATTGCGCGATCGAAGCCGGGGCGCTGCGGTTGGGGTTGCGGGTGATCGAGGGGTTTCGGGCCGAGTGGGCGGAACGGATCGTGGCCGGGCCTGGGTATGCGACGATCGATGATCTGGCGCATCTGCCGCGACCGGCGCTCGACCTGCTGGCCGATGCCGGAGCGTTGCGCAGCCTGGGGCTCGATCGCCGGGCGGCGCTCTGGCGGGTGGGGACGATGCCCGTCGGGGATCTGCCGTTGTTTGCCGGGGCGGGGCCGAGGGCGTCGGTGCCCGCGCTGCCGGCGATGAGCGTGGGCGAGCATGTGACGGCGGATTACCGGCTCACCGGGCTTTCGCTGCGGGCGCATCCGCTCGCCTTGCTGCGCGGGGCGCCGGCGCTCGCCGGGGCGCGGGGCTGTGCTGATGCGCGGGAGGCGCGGGATGGGGCGCGGATCGTGGTCGCGGGGGTCGTTGTGGTGCGCCAGCGGCCGGGGAGTGCGAAGGGCACCGTGTTCATCACGATCGAGGATGAGACCGGGATTGCCAATCTGGTGGTCTGGCCGTCGCTGGTGGAGGGGCTGCGGGGCGTGATTATCGGGGCGGTTCTGGTGCGGGTCGAGGGGCGGGTGCAGCGGAGTGCCGAGGGGATCGTTCATGTCGTGGTCGAGGGATTGAGCGATCTGTCGTTTCTGATCGGCACGCTCGATGTGGCGCGCGCGCCGGCCGATGAGATGCCGCCGCCACCGCGCATGGGGCATCCGCGGCATGAACGGATCATGCGCAAGAGCCGTGATTTTCATTGAGGCGGTGAGCGAACGTAATGGTCTGTTAACTATTCAGGGTCATACTCCGGTCAGAACGAGAGGATGAGTTATGGCCAAGACCCCGACTGCCCCGCGCCCGAGTCAGAGCGATGCCGCGCCCGCGAGCGACGATGCGGCGACGGTTCCCGCGAAGACGCGATCGAAGCTGCTGCTGTTCGGCGCGCCGGCCGCGCTGCTGCTGGTGCTGGGGGGCGGGCTCTGGTTCAGCGGCGCGCTGTCCGGCCTGGTGGGCGGGCACAAGCCGATCCGTGTGTCAGGGCCGGTCTTCATCAAGGTGCCGGAGATTGTCGCCAATCTGAATGTGACGGATGGGCGGGATTCCTATGCCAAGCTGGAGGCGACGCTGGAATTGGCGAACTCGGCCTCCGCTGCCGAGGTCAGGCACGATATGCCGCGCATCATCGATGTATTCCAGACCTATCTGCGGGCGATGCATCCCAGCGAGCTGCGGGGGGCTTCCGGCACCTACCGCCTGCGCGAGGCGTTGATCAACCGGGTGCGGATTGCGGCGGCACCGAACGTGATCCGCAATGTGCTGTTCGAGGAACTGATCGTCCAGTGAGACGATTCATGCGAGGGAAAAGGGATTTCCGATGATCCACACATATCGTGACATTGCCGGGTGGATCTTCCAGATCGGCCTGTTCGGCATCCTGCTGGCCACTCTGGTGTATGCCCGCCGGCTCGAGGCCATGCTGCAACGCATCCGGCGCGATGAAGGGGGGTTTCAGGCCGCCCTGCCGCAGATGGATGCGGCGATTTCGGCGGCGAATGCGGCTGCCGAGCGCCTGATGGCCGATGCGGGCCGGGCGGATGCGGGGTTGCGGCAATCTTGCGATGCGGCGGACGCGATGATCCGCCGGCTCGATGATCTGTTGAGGCAGGCGGCGGGTGCGGCGTCGGTCGGGGGCGTGGCTGTACCGGTCGCGGATGTCGAGGTGAAGCCCGCCCGCACGGCGCCGGTCCGCCCGCCGATGCGCTCGTTGACGCCGCGTCGTTCGGCAAAACCGCAAAGCCGGATCGAACGCGACCTGGCGCGGATGCTGAGCGATGCGTCCTGAATCCGGGGGGGGGCGTGAGCGCCTGAGGGGGCGGCGCGCGAACGGGTTGCGGGCCTATCTGCCGATCCGGCTGTTGCCGTTGCTCATCGTCGGGCTGGTTTGTGCGATCATGGTGAAATCGGTCGGGCTTATCGAGGCGGCGTTCGCGCAGTCGAGCGGGCCGGGCACCACCGGATCGACCAGCGCGCCGGCCAGGCCTTACCATCCTGTGGCCAATTGGACCGATCGGCCACCGCCGCCGCCACTGTGCAAGCCCGATCCGTTCAGCGAGGCCGGAGAGACGAAAATTCTGCTCGCTTTGAAGCAGCGGGCCGGTTTGCTCGATCAGCGTGCCGCCGCGCTGGCCCGCGAACGCCAGGAACTCGATGCGACCCGTGTTGCGCTCACCCGTCAGCTGGCGGCTCTCAAACCGGTGGCGGCACGGCTGGAGGCGCTGAAGGCACGGCATCAGGCACGCGACGATGCGAAATGGGCGGCCCTGGTCGCGACCTACGGGGCGATGGAGCCGCGTGATGCGGCGAGGATTTTCGATGGGCTGGAGCCCACGATCGTATTCAACGTCCTGCGGCGGATGAACGACCGCAAATCCGCGGCGATTCTGGCCGATATGTCGCCGCCGAAGGCGCAACTCGTTACCGAGCGGCTGGCTGGTGAGCCGGAACCGGTTACGGCCTTGCAGCCCGCCAACGCGCTGTTGCCGGATGGGGCGCCATGACTGGAAAGGGGCGGTCCCTGATTCGGGTTCTCGCGGTGGCGATCGGGGTTCTGCTGGTGGTGCGTGCCGCTCAGGCCGATCCTGCTGATCCTGCAAGCGGGGCCGATATGGCGACGCGCGCTTCGCCTTCGTATTGGTTTCGCGTGCTGATCCCGGGAGATCAGGTGCCGTCGCAGATCGGGTATGCGAGTTTCCGCAAGGACGGCGATGACGTTCTGGTCTTTGCCGCCGATCTGCCGGTCAGTCTGGAGGCGTTGCGCGCGGTCAGCGGTGTGCCGGGGGCGCAGGTGGTTCATCTGGCGGGTGCGACGATTCTGCGACTGCCATTGCCTGAGGCGAAACCCCTCGGCGTTCTGGCGTCTGCGACGTCCTTTCATATCCTGATCGGCGATGCGCCGGCACCCGAGCCGGTCGTGGCCCTGTTTCGCCACGGGCAGATCCGGTTTCCGACCACGGCGCCCGGGCGGGTGGTGGCGGTCGAGGATGCGGATCGACAGCGGCCGCTGCTGGTCGGCACCGTGACCGGGCCGGTGGCGTTGCGGGCGCGGCTTGAAGGCCCGGGGTATCGCAGTGTCCCGGCATCGAGCGGGGTGGTGATCGCGCCGGTGGCCGACGATCTCGGTCTGGTGGCGGACAAGGACGGGTTCGTGCTGCGCGCCGATGGCGCGGCCCTGCCGGTGGGTGATCCGCCGGTTTCCCAGCAGCGGGTCGATGCGCCGGAACAGGCCGGTGGGCTCGATCTGCCCCACGGCTCGATCCTGGCGTTACGGCACCGGCTCGATCGCGAACAGCGGCAATGGGCTGCCGCACCGCCGCTCGATCGGGTCCGGCAGTCGCTCCGGATTGCCCGGACGATGCTTTCGCTCGATCTGGCTCCCGAGGCGCATGGCGTCCTGATCGCGATGCTGGGTGGCGATCCCGCCGCTATCGACAATCCCGAGCGGGGGGCGCTGATGGCGGTGGCGGATCTGTTGTCCGGGCGGCCCGACAAGGCAATGGCGCATTGGCCGGAGGGGCAGGGCGTCGGGGATGAGCGGTCGCTCTGGCTTGGTATTGCCGCGGCCGCGCAGGGGCACGACAAGACGGCGGCCGCGTTGCTGGCGGACCATATGGCACCTCTCGCAGCCGCGCCCGCGCTGGTCCGTCATCAGGTCGATCCGCTGGTGGCCGAAGCGCTGGCCCGGGGCGGGGCCCTTGCGGCGGCGCAGCGCGTCGCCGACCGGATGCAGGACGATCCGACGACGCAATTGATCCGTGCCGAAATCGAGCAGGCGTCGCACCATCCCCGGCATGCGATCGCGGATTATCGCAAGCTGGTGGACAGTGCTGATCCGCGTGTCGCGGGGATTGCCGCGTTTCGCGAGACCATGCTGCAACGCGCGCTTGGCCTGATCACGCCGCATGATGCCGCGGCGCGGCTGGCACAGCATCTCTACGACTGGCGCGGTCCGCGCCACGAGCTCGATATGCGCATGGCCCTCGCGCGTCTCCGCGCGGAGGATGGCGCCTGGCCGGAGGCTTTTACCGGGCTGCACACGGCGCTTCGGCTGTTCCCGCACCGGACCGCGCGGATTGCCGCACTTCGCCACCACCTGTTCGACCGGATGATCGCCTCGGGGGCGTTGGATCGACTTCCGGTTCTTGCGGCGGTCTCGGTGATCGAGAATAATCATGATCTGGTTCCGGCGGGGGCGGCGGGAGTGCCGATCGTGCTGGACCTGTCGCGGAGATTGGCGGCGCTCGATCTGGCCGATCAGGCCGAGGATGTGCTTGCCCGTGCGCTGAGCGGAATGCCCGATGGGCAGGATCGGGCGCGGCTGGGCGCGGCTCTGGCGCGACTGCAACTTTCGCAAAATCATCCGCATCTGGCCCGCAAGACGCTCGATTCGACCGCCGGAGCCGACCTCCCCCCCAAGGTTGCTGACGCCCGCCTGACGCTTGCCGCCGAGATTGCGAGGCAGATCGGGCCCGGCTCAGCGCAGCCGATGTCGGGTTCCGGCGGGACGACCGGCGTGGCCTGGATGCCGACGCTTGGGCGCGGGCAGCGCCCGATTGCGGGTCACCCTGCGATCCATCGGGCCATGTCCGCTGTTCCGGCGGTTCCGGCCATACCGGCAGAGGGCAGGCTCGACGACGCGGCGGCGGAGACGGTGTTGCAATCGGCCATCGCGGCATCCCGCGAGCACGACGGTCCGAAACTGGCGGCGTTGCGCGCCCGTTATCTCGCGCGGATGCCGCATGGCAAGGCGGCTGCGGTGTTCGCGGCGGTTACATCCCCCCCCGTCGCGCCGACGACCGACCTTGCCACGGCACTGGCCCAGATTGCCGAGATCGAGCGGGCGGGTCGGTCCCTGGCTCCGAATCCGAAACCCGCGAAGCCGCAGTGAGGCGGTGGGACCGTGCCTGTGGCAACCGCTCGGGGTTGCGCGTCCGGTTCAGAATGTGAGGCTTTCGCCGCCGCGTAAAATGGCTTCGGCGCGCGGGGTGTATCCGTTGTCGTCGTGCAGGGTCAGTCCGGGCAGGAGCGTCAACGATCCGCGATCGCCCCTGGTCGACCGCACGATGACCAGTTTGGCCGCGCGATCGGTCCGGGGCCATAGCGGCATGATCCGGGGGGCACCGCAGCCGGCCTGTTTCATCGCGCCGAGACATTCATCGAGGGAGGTGGCGGGAAGGATGAAGGTCATGGTCCCGCGTGGCTTGAGCACGGCGGCGATGGCCTGCGCCCATGTCGCGAGGAGGCCGGCGGTGCTGTGGTGGGCACGGCGCCGGATCGTGTCGGGTGAGGGTGTATCGTGCGGCGACCGCCAGGGCGGGTTGGCGAAACCGTGATCGAACCTGCGCTGCAGCGGCAGGGCGGCGAGATCCGCCGCGATCGCGGTGAGGTTCGGCAGATCGTTGGCCGCGAAATTGCGTTGTGCCAGCGCGGCAAGCCGCGTTTCGCGTTCGACGCCGAGGCCGGAGATGCCCGGCAGCCGGGCGGCGAGGCAGAGCAGGCCGGCCCCAGCACCGGTGCCGGCTTCGATCACGGTTTCGCCATCGCGCGCCGGAATCGACGCGGCCAGCAACACGGGTTCGATGCCGGTGCGATGGCCGGTGGCCAGTTGCCGGTACCGCAGGCGGCCATCGAGGAGCCATCCCGCCGTCTCGCTCATGCCTCGCCGGCGTCCTGAAGCACCCGGCGCGCCTGGGCCGCATCGGCGCTGGCGACCGCGATCCGGCGGGGAAACATGCCGATATTGCCTTCGGTCGCCGCGATGTTCTGGTCCAGCAGGACCGGATCGAGTCCCGCATCCCGCAGGAGCGCCATCAGGAAACTCAGCCTGATCGTGTCGGTCGATGCCGCGATGACTTCCATGGAGGCGCCCTGCCTTTCGGTTCATTCCGGTGTTCGCGTCGGTTCCTCGCCTTGACCCTCGATCCTCCGCGCCGATATGCTAGGGCTGGCCGGCGACAAGACAAGACCGGTGACCAGAGACCGGCAACATGACGAGGTTAACGCGATTGTGGATGGCTTGCTGACTTCCGAGCCCGATGTCTATAGCGCAAGCCCCCTTGCGGAGGGCGATGCGTTGCAGCGCCTCGCGCAGCTTCTGGCGGCGGACCTCGCCGCGACCAACGCAACCATTGTTGCGCGGATGGCGAGCGAGGTCGAACTGATCCCGCAACTCGCGGCCCATCTGATCGCGGCGGGCGGCAAACGGCTGCGGCCGCTGCTGACGCTGGCATCGGCGCGGCTGTGCGGCTACCGGGGCGACCGGCATGTGCGGCTCGCCGCCTGTGTCGAGTTCATTCATACCGCGACCCTGCTGCATGACGATGTCGTCGATGAAAGCGATCTGCGCCGGGGGCTGGCCAGCGCCAATGCGGTGTTCGGCAACAAGGCCTCGGTGCTGGTGGGCGATTTTCTGTTCGCCCGCGCGTTCGAACTGATGGTTGCCGACGGGTCGCTCGAAGTGTTGCGGATCCTGTGCAACGCATCGGCCACGATCGCCGAGGGCGAAGTGCTGCAACTCTCGACCCAGAACGATCTCAGTACCGATATTCCGCGCTATTTTCAGGTGATTCAGGGCAAGACCGCAGCGCTGTTCGCGGCGGCCTGCGAGGTGGGGGCGGTGGTCGCTGATCGGGATCGGAGCGTGGCGGCGTCCTTGTCCGGGTATGGCACGGCGCTCGGGATGGCGTTTCAGCTCGTCGATGACGCGCTCGATTATGCGGCGGACCAGAATGAACTCGGCAAGACCGTGGGGGATGATTTCCGCGAAGGCAAGCTGACCTACCCGGTGCTGATCGCCTACGCCGCCGGTGATCCGGCGGAGCGTGCGTTCTGGCAGCGCACGATTGAGCGGGGCGAACAATCCGAGGATGATCTCGGGACCGCGTTCGAGCTGATCGCGCGCCATGATGCGATCGGGCAGACGATCGAGCGGGCGCGGGAATTTGCGCGTTCGGCCCAGGAATGTCTGGCTGACCTGCCTGACGATCCGGTGCGCGCCTTGATGATGCAGGCGGCGGATTACGCGGTGACGCGCCGGCACTGAGCGCGTGTTCAGGTTGCGATCACGATGCTGCCCCGCCGCTGCTTTGCCCGGTATAATGCCTTGTCGGCGCGGTCGATCAGGGATTGGGCACCGGCTTCCTGATCGGGCCGGACGCAGTCGATCCCGATACTGACCGACAGCACCCCTGACGGCGATTTTTCGTGGATGAGGTGGATGTCCCTGATCCCGTCGCGGATGCGCTCGGCGACCGCGCGGGCGCCGCTCTGGAATGTCAGCGGCAGGATCACGGCGAATTCCTCCCCGCCGATCCGGCAGGCGAGGTCGGCGGTGCGCAACGCGCTGGCTTCAACGATCGCCGCGATCTGCTGCAGGGCGCGGTCGCCCATCGGGTGGCCGTAGAGATCGTTGTAAGGCTTGAACAGATCGACATCGATCAGGATCAGCGCGATATCGATCCCTTCACGATAGGCGCGGCGCCATTCGCTTTCGAGATGGGCCGTGAAACGGCGGCGGTTGGCGAGACCGGTCAGGGAGTCGGTGTTTGCCAGCCGGTCGAGCCGCAGGAGATCGGCATCGCGCCGCTCTTCCGCCGCACGGCGGGCCGAAATATCGCGTACCACGCTGACCAGTTCGACGCTCTGATCGGCGCGCCGCGCACCGATCCGGGTTTTGATTTCGGTCCAGACCGGTGCGGCGGTGGCGTGGTGGCGCAGGCGCAGCTCGGCGGTGACCTCGGTGGTGTCGCCGCCGAGGCTGGCCATGGCCGCGCGGATGGCCGCGAGATCTTCGGGGGCGACCAGATCGAATGCCGAGCGCCCGGCCAAGGCATCGCCCGTGACGCCGATCAGGCGCTGGGCGGCGGGGGAGGCGTAGAGGATCGTGCCATCGACCAGGGTGACGACGATGGTATCGGCGGCGATCTCGGCGAGACCCTGGAACCGGGCGGCGCGGGAGACGATCGCGGCCTTCTGGTCGCGCAGGCGCGCGATGATCCGGGTGTGTCGCTCGAAGAGCAGCGCGATCGGGATGGCTGCAATGAAGGAGGCGGCCAGGAAGGCCTGCAGCAGCAGGATACGCGCGCCGATGTGGGAGGGCTCGATCGCCGCGATCGGGCCATGGCCCATTGCGGTGCGGAACAGGGCGCTCAGCGCGATCAGCGCGATCGCAACGCAGGTGAATTCGAGCCCGGCGATGATGGCGAGAGCGGCGAAGACCAGCGGCATGATGAACAGGGGCGGCAGGCTCGACTGATGGAAGGTGAGCACCGACAGCGCCAGGCTGAGCGTCAGCGCGAGCGTTGCGCGCAGCCGGGCGCGCCGGGGCAGCAGCGGTGTTGCGGTGCGGTTGAGCAGGACCAGTCCCGCCGTGGTGAACAGGATGTTGCCGAGGGCGTGGGCCATGAACCAGACCAGCCCGGCCATGGGGTCGTCCGCCGCGAGCGCTGCCTCGGCGGCGATCAGGCTGCCGCCGACTGCCGGACCGATCAGCCCGATCGAGATCAGGACCCGCGCCAGCCCATCGAGCCGGCGGATGCGTGGGCGGGGGCCGAAACCGGCCCATGCCGCGGCACAGGCGGCGGCGATTTCGGCGGCGTTGGCCACCGGGAGCAGGATCGTTCGGGCCAATCCGGCATCGGTGACGAGACAGGCGAGGATGTCCCCTGCCATGGCGGCGGCGATGACCGCTGCGACCGGGCGCCATCCTGACGGGCGGCGCGCGAGCAGGATGGCGAGGGGCAGCGCATTGGCCGGCCAGAAGGTCGGGATATTGGCATCGAACCGGCACCAGTACAGGCTGGAAGCGGCGAGGATGCCGACCCCGAGGGCCACGGCGAGCAGGCGAGCGACCGCGTCCCGGAGGTGACGGCTGACCCGGATCACGAAAACGCGCGGGTGGGCGAGGGAGGGCGCGAAGCCGCGAGGGGCGGATCGTTTCGATGGAAGCGTTGACCTGATATGCACACTGACCCTGATCCGAACCCTGAGTTGACGGTTTGGGCATTAGATCAGATCAGGCTGAACATCCGGTTAAAACCAGCCGGTCCGGGAGCGGATCGGCTGGTTTTTTCGAGGATTTCGCGTGTCGTGGCGGGTCGGGGTGGTCAGTCCGCCGCGAGGGCCATGTGCTTGCGGGCGATTTCGCCGCTGACATAGGATTCGAGGGCCTCGCCGATCGCTTCGGAATGATGGGCGAACACGTGGTCGGCCCCGGCCATGACCCGATAATCGACCGAGACGCCCTTCTGGGTGTTGAGCTTGTCCACCAATTTGCGGACCGAGGCTTCGGGGACCAGCTCGTCGGCATCGCCGTGGATCATCAGGCCGCCGCAGGGGCAGGGGGCGAGGAAGCCGAAATCGTAATGCGCGGCGGGGGTGGCGACGCTGATCCAGCCGGAGACTTCGGGGCGGCGCATCAGGAGCTGCATGCCGACGAAGGCGCCGAACGAATAGCCGGCGATCCACAGCCCGCCATGGCCGGGGTTGAGCGCCTGCATCCAGTCGAGCGCGGCGGCGGCATCGTTGATTTCGCCCATGCCGCCGTCGTAGCTGCCCTGGCTGCGGCCGACGCCGCGGAAATTGAAGCGCATGACGGAAAAACCGAGGCGCTGGAACACCTGATACATCGTGTAGGTGATGCGGTTGTTCATCGTGCCGCCGTGCAGCGGGTGCGGGTGCAGGACGAGGGCGAGCGGCGCGCCGCGTTCCTTGGCGTGGTGGTAGCGTCCTTCGAGGCGACCGTCGGGTCCGGCAAACGTTACTTCAGGCATTGGCTTATCAGTTCTTTCCAAGTCTCGGGCTCAGGAGCGTGACGCGCGACCGGTGCGGGTGAAGCGGGTCACGGCGTCGCGCGATGGGGGCGACACGCGGGCGGACGGGGACACGATGTGACCAGCCGCCCGGTTTGTTCAGGTCAGTCGATTTCGCAATAACGCATATATAGGACGTTCGGGCAGATTGTTGCTCAGCTTCGTCTGCATACCTACTCTCCCTAAGAACGCCGCTCATGCGTGGCTGTTGTCGAAATCCGTGCCGCGAACGGCATAGGAGAAACAGCGAGGCGAATGCAATTAAAAAATCCGCTGGGGCGCCGATCGGTGCGATATTCGCCTGCCGCATCGGTGAGCGTCGCTTAATCATTTGCCATCGTCATTGCATCATATATGGTCAGTCTCATGTCTATACAGACCGCCCACATCTATTCCTACGGAAATATGGCATGAGCCGGATGTTTTTGCGTGAGATGATCGAGGCCTATCGCCAGCGCGATCCGGCGGCGCGGTCGGATCTGGAAGTGCTGCTGTGTTATCCGGGGCTGCATGCGGTGCTGATCCATCGGGTCGCGCACCGGTTGTGGCATGGGCGGACGCGGCTGTTCGGGCGGCTGGTGTCGAATTTTGGACGCTGGGCGACCGGGATCGAGATTCATCCCGGGGCGACGATCGGGCGGCGCTGCATCATCGATCATGGCATGGGGGTGGTGATCGGCGAGACCGCGGAATTGGGCGATGATGTGTACTTGTATCATCAGGTGACGCTGGGCGGGACGTCGAGCGAGCAGGGCAAGCGCCATCCGACCGTGGCGAACGGGGTGATCATCGGGGCCGGGGCGAAGGTGCTCGGGGCGATTCTGATTGGGGAGAATGCGCGGATCGGGGCGAATGCGGTGGTGGTGGCCGAGGTGCCGGCCAATACCACGGTGGTCGGGATACCGGCGCGTCCGGTCGATCGGGGCAATGCGGCGCGACCGCCGAAGCCGCGATTCGATCCTTATGGCACGCCATGCGATCCGTGCCTCGATCCGCTGCTGCATGAGATCGAGATGCTGCGGGGCGAGATGAACGACCTTGAGCGGCGGGTTGCGGATCGTGAAGTGGCGCGGCCTGCGCTGGAGCCGAGCCTGCGCGATACCGAACCACGTTGATGGGCGAAACTCTTTATTTGGACGCCAATGCCAGCGAGCCGCTGCGGCCTGCGGCGCGGGAGGCCGTGATCGAGGGGCTGGATCTGGTTGGTAATCCGGCTTCGATCCATGCGGCGGGGCGGGCGGCGCGGGGGCGGATTGAGGCGGCGCGGGCGGTGATTGCGGCGCATTGCGGGGCGCGGGCGCAGGATGTGGTTCTGCTGTCCGGGGCGACCGAGGCCAATGCGCTGGCGATTTCCGGACTCGGGGGCGCGCGGGCCGTGCTGATCGGCGCGACCGAGCATGAGGCGGTTCGGGCGGCGGCGCCGGGGGCGGGGATCGTGCCGGTCGGGCGGGATGGGGTGATCGATCTCGGGGCGCTCGATCGGCTGCTGGCGGGGGGTTCCGGCGCGCTGGTATGCGTGATGGCGGCGAATAACGAGACCGGGGTGATCAATCCGGTCGAAGCGGTGGCGGCGGTGTGTGCGCGCCATGGGGCGCTGCTGCATGTCGATGCGGTGCAGGCGGTCGGGCGGGGGGCGGGGGATTTTCTGCGGCTCGGGGCGGCGAGTGTCGCGATTTCGGCGCATAAGATCGGGGGGGGCAAGGGGATCGGGGCGCTGGTGCTGACGCCGGAGGCCGCCGGGGCGCTGGTGCCGATGCTGCGCGGCGGGGGGCAGGAGCGTGGCCGGCGCGGGGGGACGCCGAATGTGCCGGCGATCCTCGGGTTTGCCGCCGCGATCGCGGCGATCGATCCGGGGGAGATCGGGCGGCTGACGGCGATGCGCGATGCGATCGAGGCCGCTGCGGTTGCGGAGTCCGCGATCGTGGTCGGGGGTGGGGCGTTGCGGTTGGGCAATACGAGCTGCATGGCGCTGCCGGGGGTATCGGCGGAAACCCAGCTCATCGCGCTCGATCTCGATCAAATTTGCGTTTCGGCGGGGGCGGCCTGTTCGTCCGGGAAGATGGCGCGCAGCCATGTGATCGATGCGATGGGGTGGCCGGAGCTTGCCGGATGTGCGATCCGGGTTTCGCTGCCGTGGAATGCGCCGGATGATGCCGCCGAACGCTTCATCGCCGCATACCGGCGTATGGCGGACCGCGCCTTGCGCAAGCGGCAGGGTTTCTCTACGTCACCGGCATCGCGCCCGCTGGGTGCCGAACTGGTTTGAGGGTTTGCCATGCCGAGCATGATTTTCATCGAGCGCGACGGGACGCGCCGCACCGTGGATGCGCCGAACGGGCTGTCCGTGCTCGAAGTCGCGCACAAGCACGGTGTCGATATCGAGGGGGCGTGCGAGGGCTCGCTTGCGTGCTCGACCTGTCATGTCATTGTCGATCCGGAGTGGTTCGGCAAGCTCGCCAAGGCGTCCGAGGATGAGGAAGACATGCTCGACCTTGCGTTCGGCCTTGAAAAGACCTCCCGCCTCGGTTGCCAGATCGTGATGTCCCCCGCGCTCGACGGGCTGGTCGTTCGCCTGCCCGCCGGGGTGCGCAACGCCCAGGGGGGATAGGCCGATGCGGATCGTCGTTGCCATGTCCGGCGGCGTCGACAGTTCGGTCGTTGCCGGGCTGATGCATGAGGCCGGGCACGAGGTGATCGGCGTGACGCTGCAGCTTTACGATCATGGGGCTGCGTCCGGCCGCAAGGGGGCGTGCTGCGCCGGGCAGGATATCCATGATGCCCGCAATGTCGCCGACCGGCTCGGGATCGCCCATTACGTGATCGATGCGGAGGCGGCATTCCGGGCCGCGGTGATCGGGGATTTTGCCGATTCCTATGCCGCCGGGACCACGCCGGTGCCCTGCGTGCGCTGCAACCAGCATCTCAAATTCGGTGATCTGCTGGTCCTTGCGCGCGATCTCGGGGCCGAGGCGCTGGCGACGGGTCATTATGTCCGGCGCGAGCAGGGGCCGGAGGGTGCCGAACTCCATACCGCTGCCGATGCGGCGCGCGATCAGTCGTGGTTTCTGTTCGCGACCACGCGCGATCAGCTCGATTATGCGCGCTTCCCGCTTGGGGCGATGCCGGACAAGGCGGCGGTTCGCGCCGAGGCCGCCCGGATGGGCCTGCCGGTTGCCGAGAAGGCCGACAGCCAGGATATCTGCTTCGTGCCCGCAGGTTCCTATGCCGATATCGTGGGGCGGTTGCGCCCGGAGGCGACCGCGCCGGGCGAGATCGTGGATGCGGCGGGGACCGTGCTCGGCACGCATCAGGGTATTGCGCGCTACACGGTGGGGCAGGGCAAGCGACTCGGGGCGGCATCCGGCCAGGTGGTGACGCGGATCGATCCTGAACGCCGGCGCATCGTGGTCGGGCCGCGCGGGACCGGGGCGCGCATGGTGCGGTTCACCGAGCCGAACTGGTTGATCGACCGGCCTGAGACGCCGTTCCGCGCCACGGTCAAGCTCCGCGCGCGGGAGATGCCGCATCCCGCCACGATCGATGCCGCCGCCGGGACGGTGACGCTCGATGAGCCGGTGCTGGCGGCGCCGGGGCAGGCTTGCGTGATCTATCGGGACAGCCGGGTGCTGGGCGGCGGGTTTATCGCGGCCTGACTTTCGGCAACTTGATACAAATGCGGTCTGGTTTCGTGCCGGCTTCCCTCTATAATATAGATGTGCCTTCGCTTTCGTGCCACGCAAGCGGCGGCGCAAAACTTCGGGCGTGACGGTTTTCGGCCGTCGTGCAAGACTAGTGCGCAACCATCGCGCCGGTTCGAGCCGGGCGACAAAAACATAAAGGATCCCGCCGTGGCCAATGAAAAATCCCAGAATGTGCAGGACGTGTTTCTCAATCACGTGCGCAAGAGCAAAACGCCGGTTACCGTGTTTCTGGTGAACGGCGTCAAGCTTCAGGGGGTGATTACCTGGTTCGACAATTTCTCCGTCCTGCTCCGGCGCGACGGGCATACCCAACTGGTTTACAAACACGCGATCTCGACCGTGATGCCGGGCGCGCCGATCCAGCTGTTCGATGCGAGCAAGGCGGAAGGGACCGCGCCGGCCACCCCGTCGCAGAACCCGACCACGCTGAGCCTGATGAACCGGGGCGAGCCGGACCGCGACGATGAGTAGCCGGTCTTGAGCGTCGAGACCCAGGCAGCGCCCATCCGCGCCGCGATTCTGCTCCCCTGGGAGCATGGGTCGCGGCGCGATCGTCTGCGCGAGGCGGAGGCGCGGCTGGCGGAGGCGATCGGGCTGGCGGCCTCGATCGGGCTGGTGATCGCGTATCAGGATACGTTGCAGATCCGTGCGTTGCGGCCCTCGACCCTGTTCGGTGAGGGGCAGGTGGCGCGGATCGGCGAAGCGATCGCGGAGGCCGATGTGACGGTCGCAGTGGTCGATTCGGCGCTCAGCCCGGTGCAGCAGCGCAATCTGGAACGCGCGTGGAATTGCAAGGTGATCGACCGCACCGGGTTGATCCTTGATATTTTCGGCGAGCGGGCGCGGACCGCCGAAGGCGTGTTGCAGGTCGAGCTTGCGCATCTCGCCTATCAGCGCTCGCGCCTTGTGCGGTCCTGGACCCATCTGGAGCGCCAGCGCGGCGGCTTCGGCTTTCTCGGCGGGCCGGGCGAAACCCAGATCGAGGCGGATCGACGGCTCATTACCGACCGGATCGCCCGGCTCAAGCGCGAACTCGACGATGTTCGCCGCACCCGCGCGCTGCACCGCACTGCACGCAGCAAGGTGCCGTATCCGGTGGTGGCGCTCGTGGGCTACACCAATGCTGGCAAATCGACCCTGTTCAATGCGCTGACGGGTGCTGCGGTGCAGGCCGAGGACCAGTTGTTCGCGACGCTCGACCCCACGATGCGGCTGATCGTGCTGCCTTCGGGGCGGCATGCGATATTGTCGGACACGGTGGGGTTCATTTCCGATCTGCCGACCGAACTGGTGGCCGCGTTTCGCGCCACGCTCGAAGAAGTCGCCGCCGCCGATATTCTGTTGCACGTTCGCGATGCCGCGCATCCCGACAGCGCGGCGCAGCGGGCGGATGTGATCACGGTGCTGGATGGCATGGCCGAATCCGGGATGATCGACGCGGGTTGGCAGGGGCGCAGCTTCGAGGTGCTCAACAAGATCGACCTGCTCGACCCCGATCTGCGCGATCTGCCCGATACCGATTCCATCGCGGTCTCCGCGCTTTCGGGTGAAAATCTGCAGGCCCTGCGCGAGGCGATCGACGCGCGGCTGGCGAGCACCATGCATCTGCTCCACTACACCCTGCCCTCGGCCGATGGCGCGACGCTGGCCTGGCTCTATCGCCATGGCGAGGTGCTGTCGCGGCAGGATTTCGATGATGAAATCAGGATCGCGGTGCGCCTGCGGCCCGAGGACCGCGCGCGCTTCGAACGGGATTTCGCGCCGGCTGCCGAAAGCTCCGCGCCATGAAGCTCGACGAGGCCGACATCATAAGCATCGTCGAGCTGATGCGGGGGGTCGCCAAAACGATCATCATGCCCCGGTTCGGCCATATCGGCCCCGCCGACATGCGGACCAAATCCGGCCCGCTCGACCCGGTCACCGTGGCCGACGAAGCTGCCGAACGCGCGCTGACCGCTGGGCTGCAGTCGATGTTCCCCGATGTCGCGATCATCGGTGAGGAGGCGGTTGCAGCCGATCCGTGGCTGATGGAGGCCCTTTCCGGCACAAGGCCGGTGTTCGTGATCGACCCGATCGACGGCACCCAGAACTACGCCGCCGGATTGCCGCTGTTCGGCGTCATGATCGCGCTGGTCGAAGCCGACGAGACCCGCGCCGGATTGATCTATGACCCGATCCGCGACGATACCGTGGTCGCCATGGCCGGGCAGGGAGCGTTCCTGATCCGCCGCGATCCCGCCGGGAGCGAAGACTGGATCCGGCTCCATGTCGCGAAACCCGCGCCGCCCGAAGCGATGATCGCCTCGATTTCGTGGCAATACATGAAGGAACCGGAACGCACCGCCGTGCTGCGGGGTCTCACCAACCTCGGACAAACCCCGAATTTCCGCTGTGCCGCCCATACCTACCGCGCCCTCGCCATGGGTCACCTGCACGCCACACTGTCCCGCCGGACCCTGCCATGGGACCACGCGGCAGGCGCGCTGATCGCCGCCGAGGCCGGCGGCTACGTGCGCCAGCCGGATGGATCGGCCTATCATCCGTCGAACCTGGAGGGCGGTCTTCTTGCGACGGTCGATGCGGAGGGGTTTCGGATGGTGCAGGATTTGTTCAAGTGAGAGGGGAAGGTAAGCACTTCTTTTTTTGAAAAAAAGAAGCAAAAAAACTTTGTTTCTCTGGGCCCGTGCCTTTGAAAACGCCCGTGCCCAAGCTAATGAAAGTTTTTTGCTTCTTTTTTACAAAAAAGAAGTCTTCTCTTCCTTTTTATCCTTCCGCTTCCTTTACCTGCCGCCACAGGTCTTCCATTTCGTCGAGTCCGGCCTGATCCGGGGTTCGTCCCTGCACGGCGAGGGCGTGTTCCACCGCCCGGAATCGGCGTTCGAATTTGGTGTTGGCGCGGGTGAGGGCGGAGTCGCCGGTGTGGTCGAGTTTGCGGGCGAGGTTGACCAGGACGAAGAACAGGTCGCCGAGTTCGTCTTCGATCCGGTCGGGGTCGGCGCCGGGGAGTTCGGCGCGGAGTTCGGCGATTTCCTCGTCGAGTTTGTCGAGCACGGCGGCCGGGTTCGGCCAGTCGAAGCCAACGCGGGCGGCGCGGGAGGCGAGTTTGTGGGCGCGGGACAAAGCGGGGAGGGTGGTGGCGATGCCGTCGAGCACGCCGGATGCGCCGTCCAAGGCGCGTTCGCGGGATTTTTCGGCTTCCCAGGCGGTGGTCTGGGCGGTGGTGTCGCGCGGGGCGGCGGCACCGAAGACGTGGGGGTGGCGGCGGATCATTTTATTGGTGATGGCGGTGGCGACGTCGTCGAAGGTGAACCAGCCGCGTTCTTCGGCGAGGCGGGCGTGGTAGACGACCTGGAACAGCAGGTCGCCGAGTTCGGCGCGCAGGGCGGATGGATCGTTTTTCATGATCGCGTCCGCAACCTCATAGGCCTCTTCGACCGTATAAGGGGCGATGGATGCGAAATCCTGCTCACGATCCCACGGACAGCCGGAGACCGGATCCCGGAGTGCGGTCATGACGGCGAGCAGGCGGGCGGTCGGGTCGTTGGTCATGGGGCCTCGGATCGGGTTGGGAGGAAGCGGATTATCACGCGCTCATGATAATGCGGAAATCGGAAACCGCCCTAATATACCGGTCAAGGAGACCTGCCATGTTGATCAAGAGAATTCGGGACTGGGATCTGCCGGAATCGGCGGCCACGCCGGAGCATATCGGCCTCAACCGCCGGGCCGCGATTGCGACGATGGGCGCCGCCACGCTCGGGTTCGGCAGCATCGGCGCGGCGCGGGCGGCGACGCCGATGGAGGTGAAGATCGAGGACCCCGGTTATTCCAAGGCCGCGATGCGCTTCGATCCGGGCCGGCCCCTGACGCCGCAGAAGAACGCCGAGCGGTATAATAATTTCTATGAATTCGGCCTGTCGAAGGATATCTGGCAGGCGGCGCAGAAGCTGCCGGTCGAGCCCTGGACGATCAGGATCGATGGGCTGGTGGAAAAGCCGTTCACCATCTCGTTCGACGATCTGATGAAGAAGGTGAAGGTGGAGACGCGGATTTACCGGCATCGGTGCGTCGAGGCGTGGGCGATCACCGTGCCGTGGGAGGGGTTTCCGGCGAGCGAGTTGGTGAAGCTCGCCAAGCCGCTCTCGTCCGCGAAGTATCTGCGCTACACCACTCTGGCCGACCACAAGGCGATGCCGGGGCTGAATATTCCGTTTTTTCCCTGGCCGTATCACGAGGGGATGACGATGGCCGAGGCGAATAACGAACTCGCCTTCATCGGAACCGGGATGTATCACCAGCCGATGCCCAAGCAGGATGGCGCGCCGATTCGCGTGGTGCTGCCGTGGAAATACGGGTTCAAATCGGCCAAGTCGATCGTGCGGATCGAGTTCGTCAAGGATCAGCCCGAGACATTCTGGGAGAAGACCAGCCCGGACATGTACGGGTTCTGGGCCAATGTGAATCCGAAATATCCGACCCTGCGATGGAGCCAGGCGCGGGAGCGGTTGATCGGGACCGACAAAACCGTGCCGACGGTTATTTATAATGGTTACGAGAAATGGGTCGGATCGCTTTATGCCGGGATGAAGCAGGACAAGACTTTATTCATGTGAGTCAATGGGATCGGCACGTTCGTGCCCGATCGTTTGGCTTCCAGTGCTTGAAACACGCCGCGCCGCCACCATCGGCGCGGTTTGTCTTTATGTCTTTGATTAAGATTTCATAAAATCAGTGCATAGAAAATTTATCTTTACTTATCATTCCAGTTTCTGTCACATTCGGATTCTGCGATGGAACCCAACGTCGCGGGGATAATCCGGCACGAGCCTCAAGGTGGTGCGCTCACGGGAGGGAATGGAATATGGCCGAACAGTTGAGACTCGACTCATATCTGGATTTCGCCGCCGGTCGCTCGCCGCAGATGGTTGCGGTCAGCCAGACGGTCCATGCCATCGCGGCGGCCGGGCGTCAGATTTCACGCATTCTTGCCCGCGGACCGCTTGCCGGGAATCTTGGCACCATCGTTGGTGATTCGATCGATGGCGACGGGCAGAAGGCGCTCGATGCCATGACCCATACCATCGTCCGCGAAGCGCTCTCCCGTGCGCCGGTTTCGGTGTTCGCCTCCGAGGAGGCCGACGAGCCGGAAGTGTTGGATGCTCATGCGCCGCTCGCCGTTGCGATCGATCCGCTCGACGGGTCTTCGAATATCGATACGCTGGCGCCGGTGGGGACGATTTTTTCGATTTTGCCCGGGGGCTCGCGCGTCGCCGATGATCCCAAGGCGCCGTTCCTGCAGCCGGGCCGCAATCAGCTCGCCGCCGGTTTTCTGATCTATGGACCGCAGACCGCGTTGGTGCTGACCCTTGGCGCCGGGACGCGGATATTCACGCTCGACCCCGATTCCGGCGCGTTCATTGCGACGCGCGGGGAAATTCAGGTGCCGCGCACCACCCGCGAATATGCGATCAACAGTTCCAACCTGCGCCACTGGGACCCGGAGATCCGCACCTACATCATGGAGCTGAAGAAGGGCCATAACGGACCGCGCGGCGAGGATTTCAACACGCGCTGGCTCGCCTCGATGGTTGGCGATGCGTTCCGGATCATGGTGCGCGGCGGGATTTATCTGTACCCGGCGGATCAGCGCAAAGGCTATCGCGCCGGGCGGCTGCGGCTGGTGTACGAGGCCAATCCGATCGCGATGATCATGGAGCAGGCGGGTGCGGCGGCGACCGATGGGCGCGATGCCATTCTCGATCTGGTTCCGACCGAAATCCATCAGCGTTGCCCGCTGGTGTTCGGCTCGGCGGACGAGGTGTTGCGCGTTGCCGATGCCTATTCCCACGGCGAAGCGAGCAATTCGCCGTTGTTCAAGACCCGTTCGCTCTACCGTAAAACCACCAGCACGATTGATGAACTGGCATGAGCCGCAAACACCCGATCATTTCCGTCACCGGCTCCTCCGGTGCCGGCACCACCTCGGTCCGCAATGTGTTCGAGCAGATTTTCCGCCGCGAGAAAATCGAGGCGGCGCAGCTGGAGGGGGATTCCTTCCACCGCTATGACCGGATGGAGATGAAGGCGAAGATGGCCGAGGCCGAGGCCGCAGGTAATCGGCATTTCAGCCATTTCAGCCCGGAGACCAACCTGCTCGCCGAGTTGCAGGAAACCTTCGCGACCTATTCCGCGACCGGACGGGGCAAGCACCGGCACTATATCCACGACCAGAACGAGGCCGACCTGTACGGCGCCAAGCCTGGCACCTTCACGGCGTGGGAGGATCTGCCCGAGCACACCGACCTTCTGCTGTATGAAGGTCTGCACGGGGCGGTGAAACACGGCGATATCGATACCGGCAAGCATGCCGATATCAAGATCGGCGTGGTGCCGGTGATCAATCTCGAATGGATCCAGAAGATCCATCGCGACAGCAAGACCCGCCAGTATTCGACCGAGGCGGTGATGGACACCATCCTGCGCCGGATGCCGGATTATGTTCATTATATCTGTCCGCAATTCACCGAGACCGATATCAACTTCCAGCGGGTTCCGACCGTCGATACCTCCAATCCTTTCATCGCGCGGTGGATTCCGACTGCCGATGAATCGATCGTCGTGGTGCGGTTCCGCAACCCGCACGGTATCGATTTCCCGTATCTGCTCTCGATGCTGCACGGCAGTTTCATGTCGCGCGCCAATTCGATCGCGGTGCCGGGCAACAAGTTCGACCTCGCGATGCAGCTCATTCTCACGCCGGTCATCATGCAGTTGATGGACCAGAAGAAACGGGCGGCGCGGTGAGCGGAGCCGGGTTCAGTTCAAGTAAGTCCTTCTTTTTTGTGAACAAAAAAGAAGCAAAAAAAACTTTGTTAATTTGGGTTCGTGGTGGTGAAACTGCCCGTGCCTTGAGTGAACAAAAAAGAAGTCTTTCCTTCCGTCCTTTTGCTGCCTTCCATTCCGTTCCGAAAGGTTTCTAACATGGCACGTATTACCCTCCGTCAGTTGCTGGATCATGCGGCCGAGCGCGGCTATGGCGTTCCGGCGTTCAACGTCAACAACATGGAGCAGGTCATCGCGATCATGGAAGCGGCGGCGGCCACCGATTCGCCGGTGATTTTGCAGGCGTCGCGCGGGGCGCGCTCCTATGCCGGCGACGTGATGCTCGCGAAGATGATCGAAGCCGCCGAGATCACCTATCCGGGCATCCCCATCTGCCTGCATCAGGATCATGGCAATGACGAGGGCACCTGCCTTTCGGCGATCCAGCACGGTTATACCAGCGTCATGATGGACGGCTCGCTCAAGGCCGACGCCAAGACCCCGGCGGATTACGACTATAATGTCGGCATCACAAAGCATGTGACGGACATGGCGCATCGCGTTGGCGTTTCGGTCGAGGGGGAGCTTGGCGTGCTCGGCAGCCTTGAGACCGGCATGGGCGAGGCGGAGGACGGCCATGGGGCCGAAGGCGCGCTTTCGCACGACCAACTGCTGACCGACCCGGATCAGGCGGTTCAGTTCGTCAAGGCGACCAAGGTCGATGCGCTGGCCGTCGCGATGGGCACCTCGCATGGCGCGTACAAATTTTCCCGCAAGCCGGATGGGGCGATCCTGGCGATGAACGTCATTCGGGCGATCAACGAGCGGATGCCCGCACTGCACATGGTCATGCACGGATCGTCTTCGGTGCCGCAGGATCTGCAGGAGGAGTTCAACAAATACGGCGGAAAGATGCCGCAGACCTGGGGCGTGCCGATCGAGGAGATCCTCGTGGGCATCAAGCATGGTGTGCGCAAGGTCAATATCGACACCGATTGCCGCCTTGCGATGGCGGCTGCGATTCGCAAGGTCGGGCATGAGAAACCGTCCGAGTTCGATCCGCGCCAGTTCATGAAGCCCGCCCTTGCCGCGCTGCGCGATTTGTGCAAGCAGCGGTTCGAAGCGTTCGGCACGGCGGGACAGGCCTCGCGGATCAAGACGCATTCGCTGGCGTCGATGGCCAAGCAATATGCGGCCGGCACCCTCGATCCGGTGTTTTCGGTTCGCGAAGCGGCCTGAGGCGATCATCGTGCGAGGGCGCGCGGACTTGGACCGCGCGGCCTCGATACGTTCGGAATGAGTGGAGAGAGCGATGCTTGAGACAGTCACGACCCGCCCGGTGATTATTGCGCCATCGATCCTGTCGGCCGATTTCTCCATGCTCGGGCAGGAGACCAGCGGTGTCATCGAGGCCGGGGCTGACTGGGTCCATATCGACGTGATGGACGGGCATTTCGTGCCCAACCTCACATTCGGGCCGGTGGTGATCAAGTCGCTGCGCCGCCACACCGCCGCGACGTTCGACTGCCATCTGATGATTTCGCCGGTCGATGCGTACCTCGATGCGTTCGCGGATGCCGGGGCGGATATCATTACCGTTCATGCCGAGGCGACCACTCACCTCGACCGCACGGTGCAGGCGATCAAGGCGCGCGGCTGCAAGGCCGGGGTTGCGCTCTGCCCCGGCACGCATGAGGACGCGCTGACCTATGTGCTCGATCAGCTCGATCTCGTCCTGATCATGACGGTCAATCCCGGTTTCGGGGGTCAGAGTTTCCTGTCCAGCCAGTTGCCGAAAATCCGCCGCGTCCGTGAAATGATCGGCGATCGCAATATCAGCCTCGAACTCGACGGGGGTATTGCGCCGGACAATATCGGCGCCTGCGTCGAGGCCGGGGCGGACGTGTTCGTTGCCGGCTCTTCGGTGTTTCGCGGCGGGCCCAACCGCTATGCGGAAAATATCGCGGCGTTGCGGACCGGGGCTGCCGGCGGCTGATCGCGCCGTGCTGGCGACGCGTCAGTCGCCTCGCCGCACGAAATAGGCGTCGAGGATTTCGAGCACCGCTTTTGCCTTGATGACGAGGCCGAGATCGACCATTTCCGCGCCGGTGAAGGTCGCGCCCGTTGCGGCGGCGGGAACCGGGGCCGGGACGATCTGGTTGGTTTCCTCGCGGAAAAACACCGCGGCGATCACGCCGGCGAACCGGTAGTTCGGCTTGGTGGGCCGCAGCCCGCGGCCTTTTTCGGGCTCGGCGACGAAGACCGGGCTGCCGCTCGATCCTGGAAACACGGCGGCGTCGATCAGGAATTCGTCCCGGCCCTCGAAGTTGAGCGCGAGCGGCGTTGCCGTCGTGCCCCGGCGCAGGATGGGCATCAGGTTGACATGATCCCAGATGCCGCTCGGATAGCCGATGAACAGGATCTCCTCGAGCGCGTCGAACTGGTGCATGTCCGACCCGCTCAGGGTCAGGCGCGAGTCGATGCCGTGATAATAAAGCGCCACCCCCTGCGCGTGGGCGGCCGCGTCGAGCGGTGCGAGGGGCACGATGGCGAGATCGACCGCGGGATCGGGGTGGGGAAACCATGCGGCGGAGAAATCTTCGATATCGAGATGGAAGCGCCGGCCGATCAGCGGCTGGTCGTCACGCTTCTGGGTGAAGACGAGTCCGCCCCGGCGCACATTCTCGACCAGGTGGCGGTTGGTGACGATGAACTGGCGCAGGCCGGTCCGGTGCATGTGATCGACGATGAAGGCGGTGCCCGAGCCGCTGCTGCCGTCTTCGAGCTCGGTATCCACCCGCACCGTGTTGAACAGCAGGCGCTTGATCTGGGAATCGATCTGCATCAGCGGCCCACGCGGCCTGCGTTGTTGTTGATCGTGGCGATGGCGTGTTCGGCGGCCTGCAGCGCCGCGTTGGCTTCGGCCTCGTTGCCCATCATGGTGAGACGACCGAATGTGCCGAAGGGACGGACATCGACGAGCGTGATGTTGGCGGCTTTTTCCGCCTCGTTGGCGGCGTAGACGATGTAGCCGGCGGGTTCGGTTTCCATGATGAACATGGATTTGCCGGGCAGGAGCATGGAGCCCTTGCGCAGCTGGCGGTTGATCAGCGTTGCGTGGTCGGGGGTGATGGCGCAGATCACTTCCTTCCAGGCGATCCGGCAGGGCATCCGGGCGTCTTCCGTCGTGCGCAGTTCACGCAACACGACCCGCCCGGCTTCGAGGACTTCGCTCTGGTTGCGGTAGTGGATTTCCATCGAGCCGAAGGCGCGCTCGACCACCTGTTCGCCCATGTGGACGTTGGTTGCTTTCAGCGCGATGTCGGAGAGGCGGTGGACCGCCATGCCGGGGGCGACCTCGATCCACAGGCAGGCATCGCCGGGGACGGGGAGGAAGCCTTGCGAGGAGGTCGCGAGATAGGAGGCGAGCTGGGGTTGCAGCGCGTCGATGAAGACGAATGCGCGCAGCGTGATGTCCGCATTGCTGGTCCCGGACATTATTGCGTCAGCCCCATGTAGAGTGATGGCAGCCGTTCGGGCAGCCGCTCGATGTGATCGACCACGGTGTAGTATTTCGCCCCGAAGATTCGCGAGACGTATTGATCGGCGTGCGGGTCGAGCGAGATCGCGTAGGTGGTGATGCCCTGACGGCGCAGTTCCTCGACCGCGTGCTGGGTGTCGTGCCGCAGATATTGCGGATCGCGCATGTCGTTATCCGCGGGTTCGCCGTCGGTGATCATGAAGATGATCTTTTTGGCGTGGCGCTGCTGGCCGATCAGGTGGCCGGCATGGCGCAGCGCGGCACCCATGCGGGTGGAATAGGCCCCGGTCATGCCGGCGAGGCGGGCTTTGACGAGATCGTCATAGGGCTGATCGAAATCCTTGAACCGGTAGTAATGCACGTCGTGCCGGCCATCGGAGCAGAAGCCCTGCAGGGCGAAAGTGTCGCCGATCCGGTCGAGAGCGCTGGCCAGCATCACGGTCGCGGTGCGGGTGAGGTCGAGCACGGTGTAGTCCTGGCCGCGTACCTTGTCGTTGCTCGATTCCGACATGTCGAGCAGCACCGTCACCGCGAGGTCGCGGACGTGGCGCTTGGATTTGATCATGACGCGAGGGTCGGGTTGCTGGCCGGTGCGGATGTCGATCATCGCGCGGATCGCCGCGTTGAGGTCGAGTTCGTCGCCGTCCTCGATGTGGCGGATCCGCTGCATGCCCTGCGGCGCCATGGCTTCGATCAGGAAGCGCAGCCGGGCCATGACCGGCTTGTTGTCCTCGACGATCCGGTCGATCACCGCGAGATCGCCGGCCGGCGGGTGGCGCTCCAGCACGGCGGCCCAGGTCGGGCGTTCGAGCTGGATCTGGTAATCCCATTCGGGATAATAGACCGGCTCGGCGACCGGCGGCTTTCCTTCGAGCGTATTGAGGCTCACGCCTTCCTGGTCGAGGATATATTCGGTCGGGAGGGTCCAGATCTCCTGCGCGTCGTCTCCGGCGAACTCGACATCGAGGTTGTTGATCATTTCCATCAGCGAGGTCTTCTTGCGGACCTGAACGGTATCCCATGTTGCGGCCAGCGCTTCATCGGTGTCGTAGGCTTCGCCCTTCCAGACGAAACGGTTGTCGTCGCGGTAGATGACGCTCTGGCCGTCGCGGCGCGGATCGTATTCGGGCACCGGAACCGAGAGCAGCCCGTGCACGAGCGAGACGCCGATATTCCAGCTGACCTGACTGTCATCCAGCGATTCGGCGGCGCGGAATTCCGCAATACCTTGCTGGACCCAGGGATGGGGATCGTGCCAGCCGGGGTCGAGCAGCGCATAGGCGAGGCGGGCGAACAGCGTGCCCATCCGGTCGGGCGGGATGGTGACATCGGGGCGCGGGTGCAGCGCGAGCCAGGTGGCGCGCATGTTGGGAAACTGCCGGATGGCGAGTTCCTCGACCCGGGCATCCTCGATGATCTCGATGACCGCGACGTGAACCGGCACCAGTTCCTGGCGCGACAGCGGCGTGGTGGTGAAGGCAAGATGCGCGGCGCAGTGATTGGCCACCGCCCGGTAGACTTCGAGGGCCGGGACCCTGGTGATCACTTCGCCCGCGGCATCGAGGATCGGCTGGTCGTCGTAGGCGTCGGCGATGTGGATCACGAAGCGTTCGATATAGGCGCGCAGCCCTTCGCGGTTTTCGTAATCGCCGGCGGTGGGGCGCAGGAAGAAATCCCGCCCCCACATGGCGCGGAGATAGATGTTGAGCCGCCGCTGGATGTCGACGAACAGGGTGCCTTTGCGTTCCTGCTGGAGCACCGCCATCGCGTCGGGGCTCTTGAGGCCGAAATAGAGCGCCTGCCCGTCGAAATCGGCCTTGTAGGCCTGCGCGCCCCAGTTCACCCAGCGGCGCAGTCCGCCCAGGGTGAGCTGGCCGAACAGCCGGTCGAGATTTTCCAGCATGGGCCGCAATCCGCGCGGGGCCTGCGCCAGCACGACGCCGAGCACCGAAAGATAGCCGCGAAACAGTTCGACATCGGCGAGGCGGTCGGCGGCGAGCGGGGCGGTGCCGCAGATCAGCGCGAGAACCTGGCCCGAGGTTTTCGAAGCCATGCTCAGCAGGAACGTGGTGATGTCGCCCAACACCTCCTCGCCGAGACTGCGGGCCACGGGGGGCATGTTGTCGATATACGCGATGACCAGTTCCTCGCCGCGCCCGAGCTGGTGCAGCGCGACGGCGCTGCGCAGATAGCTCGCAAGGCCGCGCGAGGAGAACACCCGGCTCACCTCGGTCCAGCCGGCGCGAAGCGCCTCCGCCGCAGCTTCCGGCAGGTCGGCGATGACGTCCTGGTAATCGTCGAGCAGAATGGCCATCAGGCTGGAATCCGGCCTCGGTCAGAGATAGGTGGTGACGGCGGAATCAAGCGCGTCGCGCATATCCGGGTCGTCCGTGATCGGGCGGACCAGCGCCACCCGGCAGGCGGCGAGCGGGTCGACCCCGCGCTGGATCAGCGAGGCGGCATAGATCAGCATGCGGGTGGAAATGCCCTCGTCCAGGCCATGACCTTTCAGATTGCGGGCGCGTTCGGCGATCTGCACCAGTTTTTTCGCGATATCGCGGCCGATACCCGATTCGTGCTCGACGATCTCGGCCTCGACCTCGTGCTCCGGGTAGTTGAAATCGAGCCCGCCGAAGCGCTGTTTGGTCGATTGCTTGAGGTCCTTCATCAGGGACTGGTAGCCGGGGTTGTAGGAGATCACGACCTGGAAATCGGGATGGGCGTGGATCACCTCACCCTTTTTGTCGAGCGGGAGTATCCGGCGGGCATCGGTCAGCGGGTGGATGACGACGGTGGTATCCTGCCGGGCCTCGACGATCTCATCGAGGTAGCAGATGGCGCCGTGGCGTGCCGCGAGCGCCAGCGGACCGTCCTGCCAGCGGGTGCCGTTGGCATCGAGCAGGAAGCGCCCGACGAGGTCGGAGGCGGTCATATCCTCGTTGCAGGCGACGGTGATCAGCGGCTTGCCCAGTTTCCAGGCCATGTGCTCGACAAACCGGGTCTTGCCGCAGCCGGTCGGCCCTTTCAGCATCATCGGCATCCGGACCAGATACGCCGCCTCGTACAACTCGACCTCATCGGCGACCGACCGGTAATAGGGTTGCTCGTTGATCCGGTAGGCGGCCAGAATGTCGTTCGAATCGGTCCGTGCGGGCGCCGGGGCAGAGGACGGGGCAGGAGCAGAGGACGGGGCCGGTGCAGGGGAGGGTGCCGGTGCGCGCTGCGGCATCGACCGCTGGTTGGGATAGCGCGCCGAAGCCGGCTGGCGCGGGGAATAGGTGCGGTAGAATTGATCGAGGCTCATGGCTACCCTGGTCCTGTTCGTATCAAGAATGTGGTGACTGCTCGCCGGTCAGTCCGGCCAGACACGGGCGGGGAACAACTCGCCCGCACTCGCGGCCGGTGCGCCGGCCGGTTCGAGAACCGCAGCCAGACGGTGTCGTGCCTTTGGCCTGGGTTCGGATTTGTGCGCCGGCTCGTGAGCGGTTTTTGGCATGGCTTTTGGCACGGCCTTCGGCGCGGTCTGCTTCGGCTTGCGGCTCGCGGCCTTCGGCTTCGTTTTGGGTTCGGGCGCTTCATCCGGCGCGGATTTCGTGTCGATCTGCGATTTCGCGGCCCGCACGCTGGTGGCCAGTCTGGATTTTACGGTGGTCATGTCGGCAATACCTCCTCGATGATCGCTTGAATTTCCGCCGCGGCATCCTGCCCGCGGCGGCCCATCTGGTAGACGGAAAGTCCCTCGAGGGCGCAGGTCTTGTAGGCGGCACGCCGCCGCAGGGTGGCATTGAGAACCGGCAGGCCGAATTCGGCCAGGCCATCGCGCATCGCTGCCGACAGCGCGCTTTTCGGCTCGATCTGGTTGAGGACGACGAAGGCGCGCAGGGCGTGGTTGGTCTTGCGCGCCTCGGTGATTTCCTGCGGCAGACGCAGGCTGGCCCAGAGATCGATCGGGGACGGCAAAGTGGGGATCAGCGCGATGTCGCTGGCGCGCAGCGCCTGCTGGGCGGCATGGCTGTCGAGCGCCGGAGGGCAGTCGAGTACCACGAATTCCCAGTCCTTGTAGGTTCGGTGCAGGTCGCGCGGGGTCCATTGTCCGCTGATCTGCTTGACCGGGGCGGGGAAGGGTTCGGTTCCCAGACTCGCCCATTGCCGTGCCGAGCCCTGCGGATCGAGATCGACGACCAGGGTGGAGCCGCGCTGCACGAGACCGGCTGCGAAGTTCATTGCCAGGGTGGTCTTTCCGGCACCGCCCTTCTGGTTGATGATCGCGATGATCCGGGTGCCCATCACGGCCCCGCGCGCGTGGCGGCCAGCGCGTTGACCCGCAGCGCGAACGCCAGTTCCGCCTCGCCCGGCTCCTGCTGGTCCGCGCCCTCGATCGTGATGTTGGCGTGGGTGGTGGCGAAATTGATGTTCTGCGGGTGCAGGCCGAGTTCCTCGCTGAGTGCGGCCACCCCGTCGAGAAAATCGCGTGTCTCGGCGTATTTCGCGAAGGTGAAGCGGCGGAACCAGCTCGGCGGCCGTCCCCGTGCTTCCCATCCCTCGGGGGGCGTGGTCATGATCCCTGCTCCTCGATGCCGGCCAGATGCTCCATTTCCGCCGCCAGCAGATCCGCGAACAGCGCCTCGTGGTGCTGATCCCTGATCTGTCGGGCATGGGCCAGAGCCTCACGATACAGCCGCACCGCATCGGCCTCGATCTGGCGGTTGGCGTGGGCGAACGAGTCCGCATCCGGCCCCAGGCGCGGCGGCCTGAGCGCCCCGGCGGAGGGCGTGACACCCTGCTCGATCAGCGCCCGCATGAGGTGTTCGGCGTGATCGAGTTCTTCCATCGCATCCGCTCCCAGGCGCTCGGCCAACGCGGCATCGCCCCACAGGCGGGCGAGGACGCGTTGGGCCATATATTGCTGGACTGCGCTCATTTCATGGTTGAGTGCGCGGTTCAGCCAGCCGAGGGTGCGCGGATCGGTGCGGATCATCGGGGCGTGCCCTCAGCTCCGAACCGTCGAGATCTCGCCATCGCGGCCGCCGCCGCTTGCATCCGGCTTCTTCGGCAGGATGCCTTCGACCTCGTTATGGACGCGGGCGATGATGTGGGCGGCAACCAGCCCGTCACCGACGCGCTCGCACGCATCCGCCCCGGCGCGCACGGCGGCGTTGACCGCGCCGGTCTCGCCGCGCACCAGTACGGTGACGTAGCCGCCGCCGACGAACTGGCGGCCGATCAGCCGCACTTCCGCTGCCTTGGTCATTGCGTCCGCCGCTTCGATCGCGGGCACGAGGCCGCGGGTTTCGATCATGCCCAGGGCAATCCCGGTATAGTCAGCCATTTCTGTGATCCTCTGCGTTTCCTGGAAAATTGCCGCTCAGGCGGTGGCGACCTTGGGCAGGATGCCTTCGACCTCGTTATGCACGCGGGCGATGATGTGGGCGGCAACCAACCCGTCGCCGACGCGCTCGCACGCATCCGCCCCAGCGCGGACGGCGGCGTTGACCGCGCCGGTCTCGCCGCGCACCAGCACGGTAACGTAGCCGCCGCCGACGAACTGGCGGCCGATCAGCCGCACTTCGGCCGCCTTGGTCATTGCGTCCGCCGCTTCGATCGCGGGGACAAGGCCGCGGGTTTCGATCATGCCGAGCGCGATTCCGATATATTCAGCCATTGTTCAGTCTCCTCTGGATTTCGTTGAAATATAGCCGCGGCTCAGGCCGTCGGCGCTTTGGGCAGGATGCCCTCGACCTCGTTATGGACGCGGGCGATGATGTGGGCCGCAACCAGCCCGTCGCCGACGCGCTCGCACGCATCCGCCCCGGCGCGCACGGCGGCGTTGACCGCGCCGGTCTCGCCGCGCACCAGCACGGTGACGTAGCCGCCGCCGACGAATTCGCGGCCGATCAGCCGCACTTCCGCTGCCTTGGTCATTGCGTCCGCCGCCTCGATCGCCGGCACCAGACCGCGGGTTTCGATCATGCCGAGGGCAATCCCGTTATATTCAGCCATGTTTCCACTCCTCAAAAGATATTGCCGAAAATTCCCCGTAAACTCCTGTGGCGCGCGGGATTCGCCCCGTTCTGGCGTCGAGCAGACGCCTTACGCATCGGTTGCCCCTAGATTTCATGGCGACCAATCATCGATGATGCCGCAGATCGTCAGATCGGTCGTCACCGCGATGTCCGGCATCGCATAGCGTGCCGCACTGCCGCTGGTGGTGAAGACCCATTTGCCGAACGGCACACCGACCGGGTCCGTCGCGACGGCGACGACCCCCTGCATATTCTCCAGCACCCTGAGCGCGGACATGCTCAACCCCGGAACCCGGCGGGTGCATACGAGATCATCGATGACGCGCATGATTTCCATGTCAGTCCTCCACTTTCCAGTGATCGATGATTCCGACGATCGTGAGATCGGAGGGATAATCCTTGGCACCGGCGGCCTCGCGTGCGGCGGAGGAGCCGACGCATACGACCCAGTCGCCCGGAATGCAGCCCACCGCATCGACCGCCACGCTGCGCGTGCCGCCGATTTTTTCCTGCACCACCAGCAGGGGCCGGTGACCGAATGCCTCCAGACGGTTGGTGGATACCAGGGTTTTCTCGACCCGCATGATCCTCATGTCCGGTGTCCTGCGCTGGGTCCGTGCCCGGCATCGGGCGGCGGCTCTTCGATGAAGCAGCAGAGTTCGGTGCCGTTCCGGTCGCTCACCGCTATCTGGCAGTGCAGCTGGCCCTGCGTGGCGAGGGCGGCGTAGCGCTGCTCGATCGCGGCCTTGACCCGGCGGCAGCGCAGTATGGCGCGATCGCGTCCGCCGGGGACGTTCGAATCGAAAGTGAAGTGCACCAGCACCGGGATTGCCAGGCCGTGGGCGAGGTTCAGGCCGGTGAAGATCTTGATCCCGACATCGAGGTCGGCGGTGCCTTCCTCGACCGTGTCGAGATGGGCGAAATAATAGATGTTGCGGATCTGCACGTCGGTCGGGGCTTCGCCGGCGCAGATGAAATGCTCGTCGTGGCCGAGCTCCGCGTAGCGCCCGGCGTGATGCTGGATGACGTATTCGATCTGGGAAAGATTGGCTTCGAGCAGCCGCTCGACCAGCGCCTGCATTCCGGCGGACATGCCCCCCTCGGCCTGGGCCACCACTTCGCGGTGCAGGGCGGCGCGTGCGGTTTGCGGGTCGGCTCCGTTGGTATCGCGATAGACCGCGCTGGCATCGATGAACCGGGTCGCATCGATCCGCCCCGCCCCATCCGGGGTGTGGATGCGGATGGCGTCGAGATCGGTGTCGAGGCCGATCAGCAGCGTGTCGGGCGCGGCACCGCGCCCGTAGGTGACATCGATCGCCGTCCGCAACGCGGCCAGCCGCTCCAGCGCGGCTTCGCAAGCCGCCGCGTCGTTGCTGCCGTGAGCCGCGCAGCCCTGATGCTTCGGCGAGCCGGTACTGAAGTGATAGACCGCGATCTTGAGGTAATTGCCGCCTTCCGAGCCTTCGGGCAGGCCGCCGCTGAGCCGCAGGATTTCGCGCTGTGCCCAGTCGGTCATGTCGCTTTCGATATCGAACAGCGATCCGGCATAGGCTTTGACCATGATTTCCGGCCCCGGCGCCATGCGGAACACGAAGGGCAGCAGACCTTGCAGCCTGCCATCGGCGCAGGGCGTGATATCGACGGTGTGGAACCCGCAATCGCGGAGGAATTTACCGTCGATCGCGGCATGGGGCTGCCAGCGTGCCTGATCTTCGGGGGCCTGATCGACGCAGGATTTGAAGCTGCGGAGAACGCAATGGGCGTGCAGGCGCCGCATGTCGAGCCCGGCGATCCAGGTCTGTTCCAGGGGAGTCACGGGCAGGGTGTAACCGAGATTTTGTTCCGCCAGTGCCTGAGCGCGCGGAACGAGATCGGGAGTATATTGAATAACCGATATGGCCTTGAGCGTCTCGACGATCGCACCGAACCGGGCGCTCACCCGGCTTTCGTAATCGTATAGCGCCGCGTTGAGCGCCTGATCGACCAGGGCATGCTCGCAGCGCTGCCCGCTGCCCAGGACACAGGCGGGGTTGGGCATTGCCGGCGCGATCCGCAGGGCGGGCCGCTCGACGATGCGCTGCTGGGCAGCACGGCGTTGACGCGTGTTCATCGCGCAGATCTCACGCCCGCGCGCCGCCGGAGACGGTCACCAGCGGACCGCGCCCGCTATTGCCGGACGAACCCGTTACCAGGTTGGCAGCGGCGGGCGGCTTCTCGGCTTCGGGTTGGCTGCGTGCATCCATCACCGTGCCGCGCGGATTGCCGCGCTGCGACGGGTTCCGCATCAGGCTGGAGCGGCCTTCGGTTCCGGAAACCCGGCTCTGGGCCTTCCAGGCATCGCCGGTGACGCGCTCGTGGATTTGCGCTTCGCCGCTGAGGCGTTGCGCCTTCGCGATTTTGGTCAGGTCGATCCGGGCCTGGTCACCCTGCGCATCGGCATCGCGCGGGGTGCCGCGCCGGGCACCCGGCGCGAAATCGTGGTGGCGGAACTCCGGCGTGCCGGTGATCAGCCCCCCGGCCTTGTTGCCGGGGCCGGTGATGCGATCGACTGCGCTGTAGGCGGTTCCGGTGACGGAGCCGGTATCGCTGCGGGCGTCACGCTCGGAATCCCAGGCGACCCGGGCAGGCGAGCGGATGCTGAAATCGGTCGGCGCCGCCGGCTTCTCCTGCTCGGGCGGACGTTGACGGGAGAGAAAGCGGTTTGCCGTGTCGGGGCGCGTCGCGCAGGAGGATGCCCTATTGTCGGCACCGATATAGGGCGCGCCGGTCACGGTCAGACAAGTGCCGCGCTCGTCGCCGGTCATGGTCCTGCCGCCCGCGCCGGGGCGGTCGCCGCTGACCATGGTCGCCGGGATGCTCGCCCGGTCGCGCACCCGGGCCGACTGGGCCTGGAGGCTCTCGGGGGCGCAGAACGTCTGGTATTGGCCGCGCCCGATATAGGACGAGCCGCTGATCGGCGAGCAGGCGCCGTATTCATCGCCGGTGACCTGCTCGGATCGCCCGAAGGCGCTGCCGGTCACCTGTTTGCCGTTGAGGGTCAGGTCGACGCCGACCTTGCTCACGGGTTTGATCCGGGGTGCGTTGGGACCACACAGCGCTGCCGACTGGTCGGCGCTGAAATAGTCGATTCCGGTGACGGGGCTGCACCGACCTGCCTCGTCACCGGACATTTTTGGGCTTGAGGCGATCTCCGTCCCGCTCATGCCCGCGCCACCTCTGGTTTCGATCCGCGCCACCTTGCGCGGACCGCCGGTGTTACAGAGGGCGCCGAAATCCTTGGCGTTGAAATACTGATTGCCGGTGACGGCGCGGCATGAACCGGCTTCATCGCCTGTTACGTGGTGGGACCGCCCAACATCGCTGCCGGTCATCGTCTGGCCGCCGGGGGTGGACATCACGCTCATCCGGCGCGCGGGCGCAGGCACCTCGCTGCGACAGAAATCCTTGAAATGTTCGGCGGACAGATACTGGCTGCCCGTCACGTTGCGGCATGAGCCCGGTTCGTCCCCGGTGACTTTGGAGTCGCGCCCGACGGTGGTGCCGGTGAGAGGCAGCGCCGCGTGGGTGTGGGTCATGCCGACCTTGGGCGGCGCGGTATCGGCGGAGAGGCGACCGTATGACGTGCCGGTGATCGCGCGGTCCGCACCCATTTCGCCGCCGGTGACCTGCGACGGCCGGCCGACGAGGGTGCCGCTGATGGTCTTGCCCTTCGGGGTCGCTTCGCTGACGACCTTGACGGGCCCGGCTGGGGCGCGGGTCGGGCAGAATTTGTCGTACATATTGGCGGGCAGGTAGTCGATGCCGGTGACGGCGCGGCAGGCGCCGGCCTCGTTGCCGGTCATCGAGCGGGCGTAGCCGACTTCGGTACCCGTGACGGTCAGATCCCGTGCCGTCTGGCTCGAACGGACCTTCAACGGCCCGGGCTCGACCTTGATGTCGCAGATTTCGCCGTACTGCTCGAAGCCGATATATTCGGTGCCGGTGATCGTGCGGCACGAACCCGGCTCGTTGCCGGTGACTTTGCGGCTGCGCTCGACCATGGTGCCGGTGACGGCGGTGCCCGACAGGGTGTGGGCTTCCTCGACCTTCGGTGGCGTTTCCATGAAGGCGGGACGGACGCGCACATGCGCGCTGGGGCGGGTGGTGGCGCGGTTGGTGTTGCAGGTGCCCATCAGGGCGCGAACCTTGCGGTGCTGCATCGCGACCTGACGCCCGCTCGCGCCTTTGGTGATGGCCATCTGCCAATCCTGCCCGGGCAGTGAAGCGGCGATTCGGGTGGCTTGCTCGACGCGCTTGATCCCGGATTTGCCGTCCTGGGAAAGGGCGACGCGGCGGGCACGGGCGAGTGCTTTACCGACCGGCTGGACCTCGCGGCGCGGCGCGTCGTTCGAGGCGTGCGTGACGGAGGGATCGGCGTGGCCGCCTGAATGCCCTGCCAGGGTCTGGCACGCGCAGGTTTGGGCGTCATTTTTGGAGGATGGGGTCGCGCAGCCGCAATCATGTGCGGCGGCTGCGGCCTGCCCGGGACGCGATGGCACCGGTTTGGTGCGGCCGTGACGGGCCGGCTCGGCGTTCTGCGGCTTCGCGGCACCGGTCAGGGCGGACTTGCCCATCCGGCTCAACGCCTGCCGCCGCTCCAGCGCCGCGCGTTTCGGCGCGACGGGCGGAGCGGAAGCCGGCTGGTGTTGCGGCGTGCTTGCGGCATGACTGCCGGGCCGGATGTGGGCGCTGGGCATCGAGGCTGACCGGGTCGCCGTGGTCGCGGCTCTGGCAGGAGAGACGAACGTCGCTATCGCCAGCTTGTTAAGTCCCGCCTTGCCATGTTGTGTCATGGCCTGGCGGCGCATCAAGGCGATTTCACGTCCCGAAAGGGTCGCGCCTGCTGGTTTATGTGCGGCTGTCATGGCAATCACCTCGACGTTTCATGTCTTCGTAGCAGCGTCGTTCATCGTGGACCGGTATCGGCCCGATCAGCGATAGACGACGAACGAAAGTCCCTGGCTCTGGGCATAGTTGTCGTAGGCGACGTAGCGAACCAGGTGATCCGGATAGGCGCGGTGGCAGGCTTCGATTTCGGCCATGACGGCGTCGACCGATTGCTCGCCGAACAACGGCAGTTTCCACATGTACCAGTAGCTGACATGGGCAGGGGTGCCGCGCTCGGTGTGCTCGACGGCGGGATTCCAGCCCTGGGCGATCGTGTAGGCCACCTGGCGGCGCACCTGTTCCGGGGTCATCGGCGGGAGGTAGGAGAAGGTCTCGTATTTCAGTGAGGAATTATAGGCTTGAACGGACATGATGATATTCCTTGTAAAGCTGGCCTTCTGAAGCTGGCCTTGTAAAGCTGAAAGGAGGACCAGCCGGCACCGATCGAACGAACGATGCCGGCAAGCGGCGACTATCGGTTGGTGACGTCGAGCTTGTCCACCGTATCGAATTCGAATTTGATTTCTTTCCAGGTTTCCATGGCGATCTTGAGCTCGGGAGAGTGCGCGGCGGCGGCGGTGAGAATGTCCTTGCCTTCGCGTTCCAGATCACGCCCTTCGTTGCGCGCCTGAACGCAGGCTTCGACAGCGACGCGGTTGGCGTGCGCGCCGCCGGCATTGCCCCAGGGGTGGCCGAGGGTGCCGCCGCCGAACTGCAGGACCGAATCGTCGCCGAAGATGGTGACCAGCGAGGGCATGTGCCACACGTGGATACCGCCCGAGGCGACCGCGAAGGCGCCCGGCATCGATCCCCAATCCTGATCGAAGAAGATGCCGCGCGAGCGGTCTTCCGCGACGAAGGATTCACGCAGCAGGTCGATCCAGCCGAGCGTCGAGGCGCGATCGCCTTCGAGCTTGCCGACCACGGTGCCGGTGTGCAGGTGATCGCCGCCGGAGAGACGCAGGATTTTCGTCAGCACCCGGAAATGGATGCCGTGGTGGGGATTGCGGTCGACCACGGCATGCATCGCGCGGTGGATGTGCAGCAGAATGCCGTTGTTGCGGCACCAGTTGGCAAGACCGGTATTGGCGGTGAAGCCGCCGGTGATGTAGTCGTGCATGATGATCGGCGCGCCGATTTCCTTGGCGTATTCGGCACGCTTGTACATTTCTTCGGGCGTCGGCGCGGTCACGTTCAGGTAGTGACCCTTGCGCTCGCCGGTTTCGGCTTCGGATTTGTGGATTGCTTCCATCACGAAGTCGAAACGCTCGCGCCAGCGCATGAAGGGCTGGCTGTTGACGTTTTCGTCGTCCTTGGTGAAGTCGAGGCCGCCGCGCAGGGCCTCGTAGACCGCGCGGCCATAATTTTTGGCGGACAGGCCGAGCTTCGGCTTGATCGTGCAGCCCAGCATCGGACGGCCGTATTTGTTGAGCTTGTCGCGCTCGACCTGAATGCCGCACGGCGGACCGCCGCAGGTTTTGACGTAGGCGATCGGGAATCGCACGTCCTCGAGCCGCAGGGCACGCACGGCCTTGAAGCCGAACACGTTGCCCACCAGCGAGGTGAACACGTTGACCACCGAACCTTCTTCGAACAGATCGATCGGGTAGGCGATGAAGGCATAGAAACAGGTATCGTCGCCCGGGACGTCCTCGATGCGGTAGGAGCGGCCCTTGTAATAATCGAGGTCGGTCAGCAGGTCGGTCCACACCGTGGTCCATGTGCCGGTCGAGGATTCCGCCGCGACCGCCGCTGCGGCTTCTTCACGATCGACACCGGCCTGCGGGGTGATTTTGAAGCAGGCCAGGATATCCGTATCGAGTGGCGTGTAGTCCGGTGTCCAATACGTGTGTCGGTATTCCTTGACCCCCGCACTGTATTTCTTTCCGCTCATTTCAATCTCCCTATGACAGCAAAAACATTGTTAAACGCGACGATGGGCCTGCCGGCTTTGACAGGCCATGGCGAACATCTTAGGCGACGTACCTTCAGAAACATGGATGGGTGAACACGCGACGGACCGTTTTCTCTCAACCTGGGGCGGGGCAGAATTTTGTTTTTTTGAATAACCTGATCGCCTCATACAGGGTAAAGATGATCATGGAAAATATGGAATTCTTATGCGAGTAATCACTTTTTATGAATACTGAGCCCAAGCCCCGCATCAAGACCCCCCGCCGGCGCAATTTTACCCTGCGCCAGCTCAAGCTGTTCGAAGCTGTCGCGCGCACCGGCAGCTTTACCCGCACTGCCGAAGAACTCCATCTGACCCAGCCCGCCGTCTCCAACCAGATCAAGCAGCTCGAAGACCAGATCGGGACTCCTTTGTTTGAGCATATCGGCCGCAAGATTTCGCCCACCGAGGTCGGGCGGGAACTGGTGGCGTTCAGCCGCGACATTTCCCAGCGCATCGATGAATTCGAGAATCTTCTCGATGATATCAAGGGTTTGCACCACGGGGTCCTCAACGTCGCGGTGGTCAGCACGGCGGAATATTTCTCGCCTTATCTGCTGGCGCGGTTCTGCTCCCACCACCCCGGCATCACCGTCAACCTCGATGTGACCAACCGCGACGCGGTGCTGAAACAACTGGCCGACAACGCGCCGGATATGGCGATCATGGGCGTCCCTCCCGATGGTGCGAACCTCGTCGCCCAGTCATTCATGCCCAATCCGCTGGTCGTCGTCGCCGCGCCGGATCATGCGCTGGTCACGATGAAGGACGTGCCGATCGAGCGGGTGGTCAGGGAACGGTTCATCATCCGCGAGCCCGGTTCCGGCACGCGGGACGCATTCGAGCGATTCCTGATGAAAAGCGGATGGCGCCTGCAGAATTCGATGGAAATGAGCAGCAACGAGGCGATCAAGCACGCGGTGATGGCCGGGCTCGGCCTCGGCGTCGTGTCGCTGCACACGCTGGAAATGGAATTGAAGCTGGGCCGGCTCGCCATTGTCGACCTCGTCGACTTCCCGCTCGAACGCCATTGGTATCTGGTTCATCGTCAGGGCAAACGCTTCAGCGTCGCCGCCCAGTCGCTCAAGACGTTCATCCTCACCGAAGCCGCGCAAGCGGTGCTGCCCGCCCTGCCGGGCCGCAAAACCAGGGCGAAGGCGAAACGCTGAATGTCGCCGGTTCATTCATGTCACTGAATGGTCACGCAAAAAATTATTAATTTTATTTTTTTTCGTTCTCGCATATAGGACGGGCAGCTTTCGATCCGGCATCCGCCCACACAATCAAAATCCGCGCGATATGAGGTCAACAACGAACCGCTTGCACTGATATCAAAAAGTCAAGGGCAAATAATAAATATGGAACGTCTGGTCTTTCTACTGATTATCCTCCCCCTGGTTTCAGCGGGCATTGTCGGGTTCGGTCAATTCGGTCGTCGCTCGGCGGCGATCAGCATTGGCTTCAACGTCGCGGTTTTCGCGATCGCGCTGTTCCTGCTCGCCGCCAGCCTCGATGGCGTGCCGAACGGCGTGCTGCACCTCAACCCGGTATGGGGCAGCGTTCAGTTCGATCCGCTGGCCGTGCTGATGGCGGCGGTGATTTCGGGAATCAGTCTCATCGTTCATGTCTATTCCCGCCGCTACATGGCTGAGGAATCGGGTTATGCGCGTTTTTTTGCCTTGCTCGATCTCATGGTGGTGTGCCTGCTGCTGATGGTCTGCGCCGCCGATCTGCTTACCTTGGTCATTGCCTGGAACCTCATCGGCCTCGTGCTGTTCTGGCTGCTCGATCATCGGCTTGCCAGCCCATCGGCCTATCGCTACGGGTTCTGGACCTTCATCACCTACCGTTTCGGCGATCTGCCTCTGGTCCTCGCCGCGCTTATCCTGCACCGGCTCTACGGTTCGTGGTCGATGGCGGTGGTCTTCGCGAAAGTCGCCGCCGATCCGACCATGACCCTTGCCGGCGGGCTGCCGGTGGCCGAAACCGTCGCGGCGCTGGTGGCTCTGTCCGCGTTTGCCCGCTCCGCGCAGTTTCTGCTCCATAACTGGCTGCCTTACACTATGGACGGGCCCACCCCGGTTTCGGCGTTGATGCATGCCGGTATCGTCAATGCCGGGGCCTTCATCATCAATCGGTTCGCGCCCGTCTTCGTCGCCGCCGGTGTGGTTCTGCATTGGGTTTTCGTGGTCGGTCTGGTCACCGCGATTGCCGGTTCGCTGCTGATGCTCGCGCAGAACGACATCAAGAAATCACTCGGCTATTCCACCATGGGCCAGATGGGTTTCATGATCATGGAATGCGGCGTCGGTGCGTTTTCCCTCGCGATCTTTCATCTGATCGCGCACGGACTGTTCAAGGCGACGCTGTTCCTCAGTTCCGGCAGCGCCATCAACCAGGCCCGCGCGGATGACGGTGTGCCGAAGAGCGAGCTGTATACCTTCGTCGTCGAACGCCGCCCCACCGCCTATCGCCAGCCCTGGCAGTTGATGGCGTTGATCACGCTGGGGGTGCCCGCCGGCATCCTGCTGATCGCGCACTGGCTGGTCGGCGCCGGAATCCTCGCCGAGCAGGGGGCGATCGTGCTGCTGTTCTTCGGCTGGATCACGGGCGCGCAACTGCTGTTCTCGATCCATCGGATGGATTCGGAAAACCCGTGGCGGATGGTCAGCCTCGCGGTCATTTCGCTCGTGGTGATCGTGCTGGGATACACTTTCATCAGCCACGCGTTCGACCTGTTCCTTTACCCGGATGCCGCGTTCCGCCGCGCGATTTTCAGCGCCGCCGCGATCAGCCCGGTCGCGTTCGACGGTGTCGTCGTCCTTGTGACACTCGTCATCGTCGCGGGGTGGATCCTTGCCTACCGTGCTGCCCATCAGGACAAGGCGAGCGATGATCGCACCACGCGATCCTGGCTGATCTACTACGCTCTGATCTCGCGGGAGTTCTATATCGCCGATTTGTACGCCGCCGCCTCGCGCGGCGTGCTCAGCGCCTCCCGTCGGGTCAATCTGTGGCTGCGGTGGGTGTGAGATGTCACTGATCGCCGCCCTGCCTGCCGCGGTTTTCCTGCCGCTGTTTCCTCTCAGTGCGCTCTTCGTGCTGCTGTTCTGCCGCGTCCGCGACCTCAGCCTCCGCGCTTTGGTCATCCTGCTCTGGCCGCAGATAGGGCTGATGCTCGCGAGTTTTGCCGCGCCATCGCCGGCACTGCGGATCTGGGCGCTGATCACCGCCCTGTTATACGCCTGGCGTGCCTTGAGTGTGCAGGAACTCGACCGCTGGATCGCCTTCATCGCGGTCTCGGCATGGTCGCTGCTGTGGGTCGGCTGGGGGGCGCGGTATGATCTGGCGGGCATGCGTCTGCTGGGTCTGGAATTCTCGCTCAGCCTCCTCGCGCCGATGCTGGTCAATGCGCTGCTCGGGCGCCGGGTCGGCGTCGCTTATGCCGGGTTGAACCACGGCCTGCCCGACGTCGCGCCACGACTCGCGGGCTTCCTGGTCGTCGGCGTGTTGGCCGCCGTCGCCACGCCGCCATTCCCGTCTTTCTTTGCCGTTCTTGGCATTCTTCACACCGCTGCCCCCGGCATGGCGGTGGGGATCTGTGCGGTCTGGCTGCTCTGGTCATGGACGGCGCTTCGCCTGCTCGAAGGGTTCATTACCAGAAGCTGGACATTGCCCCGCCGGATTGCCGATCTCGAACGCGCCACGAGCATGGTCCTTGCGCTTTTTTTCCTGGTCATCTGCGTGCTGGCGCTGGGGCTCAGCAATGCGAGCCTTGCCGCCCTATGATCAGGAGTCGATGACCGAAATGGGACAGGATGAACCATGACCCTACCTCTGGCCGATACTCTCAAACTGCGCGCCATGGTCTATGTCGCCGGCGAGCCGATCGCGTTTTTCTGGCCGATGCGCAACTTCATCCATCACAACCCGCTTCATGGTCTCGAAGGCCTCGCCTTCGAGGACGCCGTCGCGCGGGGTGAAACGCTGTTCCACGCGCGCGGTTTTCTCAAGCGGCGCGAATATCAGCGATACGTGGCCGAAGGGGCGATCGATGATGAGGAACTCCGCCGCCAGATCCGCACGTTCGTGGCGAGCCACGATCTGCCGCCCGGGATCGACTGGGAGCGGGCCTTCCACCACCTGCTTACCGGCGTTGCCGACCCCGTCGCTCTCCCGGTCGAGATCGCGACGCCCGCCTGCATCCGGTCCGCGCTGCGGGGTGACGCCATTGCCGACACGTTGGTCGATAAATGGACCCTGATCGGCCGGATGCAGGCGCAACTGGGTGGCGACACGCCGCTATGCGAGGCGATCGATGCGCTCTACGGCACCCAGATCAGCGCAACCCTCGACGATCTGCTGATCAAGAGCTGCCTCGATTTTTTTGACGAAGGCCAGTCGACCATGGCGATGCCCGGGCGCGAGCAGGGGTTCTTCCGGGCCTGGAGCCGTCTCTCGCGGCACAATCTCAAGATGTTCCTGCGCGGCCTGCACATCGACAAGGTTCTCCAGGGCATCGAGACCCCGGAAGGCATGATTGCGCGCGCCATGCGCGCTCAGGGCGTGCCGGAGGAACACTGGGTCGGCAATTTCACCCGCGAACTGGCGCGCCTGCACGGCTGGGCCGGGTTCATCCGCTGGCGCCAGAACGCAAGGAACTATTACTGGGCGCAGCAATACCCTGCCGATCTGGTCGATTTTCTGGCGGTGCGCGAAGCTCTGGTGCTTGCGCTCCTGAAGGAGGAGCATCAGCCCGGGATGCCGGCCACCGCGCCTGAACTCGCGGCGATGCTCGATCAGCGCCCCTACGAGGTGTTTCTTCGCCTGCAATACCATTCCGGCAACGTGCTGCCCGAACTCGCGCATCGCATTCATGACACCATCCTGCGCGGCGACACGCCGGACATCCGGCGGCTGTTCGACCGGTACACCCGGCTTCTGCGGGCGGACGAAGCGCAGCGATCCGCCGGCGCGTTGAAAACCTGGGGCGATGCCGCGGGCATCACGCCAGCCCTTCAAAATCTTGATGAACCCGCCTTCGCCAAGCTGCTTACCGCGCTGCGCGCGTTCGAAGCCGGGGAAGGCATGATCTGGCTGCGCGCGATGGAATCCCACGCGATCGGGCAATTCGGCCGGGGCATCGACACCGTCAGCCCCAAACCGCGGGAGAAGCGCCCGTTCGCGCAGGCGCTGTTCTGTATCGATACCCGCTCCGAACGCATCCGCCGTCATTTCGAGACCATCGGCGATTACCAGACTTTCGGCATCGCCGGGTTTTTCGGCGTGCCGATCAGCCTGCTCGAACTCGGCAAGGGTAACGAGGCGCATCTCTGCCCGGCCATTGTCACGCCGCGCAACCTCGTGCTGGAAATGCACGTGAGCGAGCCGATGGATGAGACGGTCGCGGGTGTTCTCGCCGAGGCGCTGCACGAGTTGAAGAACTCCATTCTGACACCGTTCGCGACCGTCGAAGCGATCGGGCTGCTGTTCGGGTTCGACCTGATCGGCAAGACGATGGCGCCGGTTGCGTATCAGCGCTGGCGCGGCAAGTTGTTCGCCGACCCGGCGCCCACGCGGCTGCTGCTGGATAAGCTCAGCCGTGAACAGGCCGATTCGATCCTGCGTGCGGTGCAGCGGGAAATCATCGTCAAGGCGATCCAGCACGAACTCGGCCTGCCGCCCGAACGCATCCCCGATGAAATCGTGCGCGATCTGCGCGAAGCCGCGTTGCGCCGTCTCGACCCTGACCAGGCCCTCGCCGTTAGCCTCGGGCTCGATCCGCCCGGCCTCGACGCCTTCATCGAGCGTCTGCGCCGCGCCTACCGGATCAACCGCCAGTTCAGCCGGCTTCAGCTCGAACGCCTCGGCCGGATCGGGTTCACGCTCGGCGAACAGGCCCATTTCGTCGGTCAGGCGCTGCGCTCGATCGGGCTGACCGAAGGGTTCTCGCGCTTCGTCCTGCTCGTCGGCCATGCCAGCGTGTCGGACAACAACCCCTATGAATCGGCGTTGGACTGCGGGGCCTGCGGCGGTGCCAGCGGCAGCCACAATGCCCGCGTCCTCGCGCAGATGGCCAACAAGGTCGATGTCCGCCGCCGCCTGCGCGAACAGGGAATCGACATTCCCGAAGACGTCGTTTTCATCGGTGCCCTGCACAACACGGTCACCGATGATATCACCCTGACCGATCGCGAACTCATTCCGCCAGCCCACCTGCTTTACCTCGATCGTCTCAACAAGGGGTTGATCGCCGCGAGCCGTCTCTGCGCCCAGGAACGCATCGCCACCCTCCTGCCCGAGACCGCGAAGCGGCCCGGCACCGGCGCGGCGCGGCGCATGGCCCTGCGCAATGCGGTCGACTGGTCGCAGGTACGCCCCGAATGGGGTCTCTCGCGGAACACTTACTTCATCATCGGCCGGCGCCACCTGACCCAGAAGCTGAAATTCGACGGTCGGGCGTTCCTTCACTCCTATGACTGGCGGATCGATCCGAAAAGGCGGCTGCTGGAATCGATCATCACGGGTCCGTTGGTGGTCGGCCAATGGATCAACATGGAGCATTATTTTTCCGCAGTCGATAACGAAGCCTATGGCAGCGGCAGCAAAGTCTATCATAACGTGGCCGGGCGCTTCGGGGTTATGACCGGTAATCTGGGCGATCTGCGCACCGGCCTGCCGGCGCAGACCGTCCTGCGTGATGGCCGCCCCTATCACGACCCGATCCGGCTGATTGCGGTGATCGACGCACCCGTCGCGCATGCCCGCGCCGCCGTGGAGGGCGTTGTGGCAGTGAGGCGGCTGGTCCAGAATGGATGGATCCGCCTGCTCATCGTCGATACCGAGGGTGATCTCCTCAGCCTTTACCTCGAAGGCGGCGAATGGCGCGACCAGAGGCTCGACACCACAACAATCCAATCTCTCGCAACCGGGGAACCGATCACGGCATGAACAATTTCCAGCTCAGCACCCTGAAGAAACTCGAAATCATCCTCGAAGGCGAACACCTCGCCTTCGCGACCGACCTGCTCGACCGGGCGAACGTCAAAGGCTACACCATCGTCAATCACCTCTCGGGCAAAGGCAGTCACGGCTTCCATGAGGGTCACGTGATGTTCAATGAGGACTCCGTCCTCGTCATGCTGATCACCGCGGTTCCCGAGGAACTGGTTCAGCCCCTCATTGAAGGGTTCAATCCGTTCTTCAGCCAGCACTCCGGCGTCATTTTCATCTCGGACATCCAGGTGAGCCGCCTGATCAAGTTCAAGGATTAGACTGATCCCGAAACGTCGTCGCTACTGCCGTCGCGGTGCCCGCAGCAGCACCAGCGCCATCAGCGCGGCACCGACGCACAGATAGGCCGAAAGGCGGAGGGCGTTGTCGAGGCTCCAGGTTTCGGCGACGATATGGGCCTGATGGTCGAGCAAAGCGATGACGCTGTCGTGCGAGAGGCCGTGGTGCTGCATCCGGTCGATCCAGGCCTGGGTGGCGGCGTGGGGCATGTCGCCGCGCATGTTGTCCTGGATATGGGCGGTTTCGCGCTGCCATAGCGTGGTCAGCAAGGTCACGCCGAGATTGGCGCTCGAGACCCGGATGAAGTTCGACGTGGTGGAGGCGATCGCGAGTTCCTCGGGTGCCGCGTCCGACAGGACGATCATGGTGAGGGGCACGAACAGCATGCCGACCGCGATACCCTGGATGAGTTCGCTGATGGCGGTTGCGCTCAGCCCGACTTCGGGGTCGAAGAAGGCGAGCGCATAGGCGCTGGCGTAGATCAGGAAGCAGAAGACGGCGAGCAGGCGCAGGCTGAATAATTTCGTCAACCGGCTCATCATTGCCGCCATCGGGATGGCGGTCGCGGCGAGCGGGACCAGCAGCACGCCGCCCCACCAGCCATTATAGCCGAGGTCGGTTTCCGACCAGAGCGGGAGGATCGAACTCCAGCCCACGAAGATCGACCAGCCCAGGCAGAGGAGCAGCAGGCCGAAGCCGAAATTGCGCCGGGCGAGGTAGCGCAGTTGAAGCAGCGGCACCGGTTCGAACAATTCCCAGATCACGAACAGCACGAGAAGCACGGCGGCGAGCAGGGCGACATGGCTGATGAAGACCGAGCGGAACCAGCCGAATTGTTCGCCCTGGTCGAGCACGATCTGCAGGGCGATCAGCCCCGGCCAGAGTAGGATCAGGCCGACGATGTCGAATTTGGGCGGGCGGGAGGTCGGTTTGTCGGCGGGGAGCGAGATCTGGACCAAGGCGACCGCGACGGCGCACATCGGGATCGCGAGCCAGAAGATATCCAGCCATGAGTAGTTGGTCGCGAGCCAGCCGCCGAATGCCGGGCCGAGGAAGAACGGGATCAGCATGATGTTGCTCCAGAGCGCGGTTGCCAGCGTCTGGTGGCGTTTGGGGTAGTTGGTCAGCAGCAGGGTCTGGACCAGCGGGACCAGGATGCCCGCCGAGATCCCCTGGATCGATCGTGCGATCAGCATCAGCATGAGCGATTTGACCACGATCGCCATGAAGCAGCTTGCGGCGAGGGTGATCATCGCGAGGATGAACAAGCGTTTGAGGCCGAATTTTTTGGAGAACCACGGCATCAACGCGATGCCGAGCGCCCAGTGGACGAGGAAATACGTGAGGGTCCAGAGGGCATGATCGCTGCTGGTCGCGAGCGTGCCGGCGACGTAGGGGTAGATGCTCTGAAGCGCACCGCCGGTAAAGGAGCCCATGCCGAGGCCGAGGCCGAGGCCGAAGGTCATTGGCACCAGCGCGACTTTGGCGGGTCCTCCGGCGCTGCGCGCTGGTCGGTCGGCGATCGATGAGGCAGACATGCTGGCATAATCGCCGATCACGCGACGCCTGCATAGGCAGGGCCGCATGATCGGTCAGGATATCACTTATGCAGGCGCGACCCCTCGACGGCGCGAATCGTCATGGGTGCTGGCCACCGGGGCCGCCTTGGGGGCCGCCTTGGGGACCGCCCTGGGGACCACCATGTCCTTGTGGACCATGACCTTGTGGCCCGTGTCCCTGAGGCCCATGCCCTTGGGGTCCACGCCCCTGCGGGCCGGGTCCTTGCGGTCCGTGTCCCTGGGGTCCGCCCCGGGGTGGTCCACCCTGCGGACCGTGTCCCTGCGGACCGCCATGCTGGAATCCGCCTTGGGGACCGTGCATCGGTCCATGTTGCATGGGGCCATGTTGCATCGGCCCATGTTGCATCGGACCATGCTGGTAGCCGCCATGCGGACCTGGATGTCCGCCGGGGGGCACGAAGGCCGGACGCCAGTGCGGAATCGGGCCACCCGGACGATAATGCGGCGCACCGGGGTAGCGGCCGGGCCGTCCGATCCGCAGACCGGAAAAGAACCTGTCTGGCGGCGGCGGCGGGGGAGCGCCGTAGGGCGGGCGCGGCGGGCGGGGAATGCCGGGCGGCGGCGGCGGCGGCGGCGCATAGTAATACTGGTAATATTGCGAAGGGTAATAATACCACATGATATATTGCGCGTACAGCGATTGCGAATAGTAGCGGCGGTAGTAGGGCGGCGGTGCCCAGTACCCGACATTGTAGCCTGGGGAGCCGAAACTGAAGTTCAATGAAATGCTTTGGGCCGAGGCCTGCGGCATCGGGCCGGCAATGCCTGCCAGAACCGAGCCCGCGAGCGCGATGCTGCCAAGCCAGATCACGCGGCGCGAAAGACGATTATTGGACATCGGCGTTATCCTTCCGGTTATTCGATCGTTACATGGTCAGCCGGTATCATGGCATCAATGCGGCTGGCGCCAGTCGATTTTGGACGTTTCGTGACCCAGTGTAACAGTGCTGTGCCGGGGCGGGGCTTCGGCGACGATCCGGCCGCCGTGGATCACCATGCGTCTCGCGGCCCGCAGGCGGATCGCTTCGACCGGATCACCGGCATCGAGCATCACGAGATCGGCCCGGTTGCCGACGGCGAGCCCGTAGCCGTCGAGCCCGATCGCGCGCGCGGCGTTCACGGTCACGGCATCGAAGCAGGCGCGCATTGCGTCCACCCCGGTCATTTGCGCGACATGCAGCCCCATGCCGGCGACCTCCAGCATGTCGTGGCTGCCGAGCGGATACCACGGGTCCATCACGCAATCATGGCCGAAGGCGACATTCACCCCGGCTGCCATGAGTTCCGGCACCCGCGTCATGCCCCGGCGCCTGGGGTAGCTGTCGTGCCGTCCCTGCAGGGTGATGTTGATCAGCGGGTTGGCGATGGCCGAAACCCCGGCCTCGGCGATTAGCGGGATGAGTTTGCTGACATAGTAATTGTCCATCGAGTGCATCGAGGTCAGGTGCGAGCCGGCGACCCGGCCCTGCATGCCGTGCCGCACGGTTTCGCTCGCCAGGGTTTCGATGTGCCGCGAGAGCGGGTCGTCACTTTCGTCGCAATGCATATCCACCATCAGGCCGCGCTCGGCGGCGATCGTCATGAGCTGGCGCACGCTTTCCGCGCCATCGGCCATGGTGCGTTCGAAATGGGGGATGCCGCCGATCACGTCGACGCCCATCGCCAGGGCGCGTTCGAGATTGTCGCGCGAGTTCGGGTATCGCAGGAAGCCGTCCTGGGGGAAGGCGACCAGTTGGAGAGTGAGGTAGGGCGCCATTTCGGTGCGCAACGCGACCAGCGCCTCGACCGCCAGCAACCGGTCGTCGCAGATATCGACATGCGAGCGGATCGCGCCGATCCCCTGGGCGATCGACCAGGTGCAGAGGCGACGGGCGCGCTGGTGGATCGCCTCGACCGTGAGGTCCGGCTTGAGTTCGCCCCAGAGCGCGATGCCTTCGAGTAGGGTGCCGCTGCGGTTGAGGCGAGGCAGTCCGAGCGAGAGGGTGGAATCGAGATGGAGGTGGGCATCGACGAAGGGCGGGCTGACCAGATCGCCCGCAGCGTCGATGATGGTGGCCGCCTCGGCGGCGATGGCGCGTTCGATCGCCACGATGCGGGTTCCGGCGATCCCGATATCGGTGTCGGTCCGGCCATCGGGCAGGGTGGCGTTGCGGATCAGGAGGGTGAGGCTCATGGGTAGAGCCTCGTTGCGGTCCATTCAGTGCCAATCCTTGTGCCGGTGCGGGTGAACCGGGCGCGGTCGTGCAGGCGGTATTCGCGGTCCTCCCAGAACTCGATGGCGGTGGGGGTGACCTGCCAGCCGGACCAGTGGGGCGGGCGCGGCACATCGCCTTCGGCGTAGCGGGCGGTGGCGGCGGCGAGGCGTTGTTCGAGCAAAGCGCGGTCGGGCAGGGGGCGGGACTGGTCGGAGGCCCACGCACCAATTCGTGATGGACGGGGGCGGGTCTGGAAATAGGCGTCCGCCTCGGCATCGCCGACCTGTGCGGCGGTGCCTTCGATGCGGATCTGGCGGCGGCGGGATTTCCAGTGAAACAGCAGGGCGACATGGGGATTGGCCGCGATCTCGCCGGATTTGCGGCTTTCGAGATTGGTGTAGAACACGAAACCGTTGCGATCCCAGGACTTCAGGAGCACGATCCGGGCGGAGGGGTAACCCGCCGGGGTGGAGGTTGCCACGGTCATGGCGTTGGGATCGTTCGGCTCGGTGGCTTCGGCATCCGCCATCCAGATGGCGAATATATCGAACGGATTGGCAGTGATATCGATCATCGGTTGCTCTCTGGTTCGGCTCACCATACTTGATAGGTCATGCCGCCTTGTGCCACCACCCCGTGGCGCGGCGCGTGCCGTGATCCGATTGGAGCGTTTATGATGCAGGAATCCGTTCAGACCCTTCCGTTGACCGGTAATCTGATGCGCGGCAGGCGCGGGGTGATCATGGGTGTGGCAAACAACCGCTCGATCGCCTGGGCGATCGCGCAGGCGGTGGCGGCGCAGGGGGGCGAACTCGCGTTCACCTATCAGGGCGAGGCGCTGGAGAAGCGAATCCGCCCGCTGGCGGAATCGGTCGAATCCGACCTCGTGATCCCGTGCGACGTGACGGATGACGCGGCGCTCGATACCGCGTTCGACGCGATCGGGGCGCGCTGGGGCGAGATCGATTTTCTGGTCCACGCGATCGGGTTCGCCGACAAGCAGTATCTGCGCGGGCGCTACGCCGATACGCCGCGCGAGGCGTTTTTACAGGCGATGGATATTTCCTGCTATTCGTTCACCGCAGCGGCCCAGCGGGCCGGGGCGATGATGAAGCATGGCGGCTCGATGGTGACACTGACCTATCTCGGGGCCGAGCGGGTGACGCCGCATTACAACGTGATGGGGGTGGCCAAGGCGGCGCTGGAATCCTCGGTACGCTATCTGGCCGCCGATTTCGGGGCGAGCGCGATCCGGGTGAACGGGATATCGGCCGGGCCGATCAAGACGCTGGCGGCCTCCGGGATCGGCGATTTCAGCTACATTCTGAAATGGAACCAGTATAATTCGCCGCTGGAGCGCAATGTCGGGCTTGAGGAGGTCGGCGCGTCGGGCTTGTATCTGCTGTCCGATCTGTCACGCGGGGTGACCGGCGAGATCCATCATGTGGATTGCGGCTACCACATCGTGGGGATGAAGAATCCGAGCGCGCCGGATATCAGCGCGGTGGATTGAGGCGCGAGGTCCGACGCTACTTCTTCGGGGCGATCGGCTGGTTGCCGCGCTCGATCAGGCGCTTGAGCAGGCCGGGTTTTTTGACGATATCGGGTTTGGGCGGGGCGGCTTTCAGCTCGGCCTTCGCCTTGTCCTTGAGCCATTGATCGAGGCTCTTGTTCGCCTTGGCGGCGCGTTTGCGTTCGTATTCGAGCTGGGCATCGGTCATTTTGCGGGTCATGGACCGCCTGTGCCAGAGCGGATCGCGGGATTCAAGGGGCGGCATCGTAGCGCCGCAAGGGCGTATCAGGATGCGGCACCGTAGCGCCGCAATAGGGCGCGTTCGAACCAGCCGAGCGCCGCGTAGATCAGGATTCCGGCGATGGCGAGCAGGGTGAGGGCGGCGAACATGCGGGGGATTTCGAGCCGGTAGCCGGCTTCGAGGATGCGCCCGGCGAGACCGGAGGCGAAACCGCCGGAACTCGCGACGAATTCGGCGACCACGGCCCCCACCAAGGCGAGGGTGCCGGCGATCCGCAGACCGGCAAGGAAATAGGGCAGGGCGGCGGGCAGGCGGAGCAGGAACAGGGTCTGGCTGCGGCTGGCCCCGTTGAGGCGGAACAGATCGGCGAGTTCGGGCGGGGTCGCGGCAAGGCCGGCGGCAGTGTTCGAGAGCACCGGGAAGAAAGCGACGATGGTGGCGCAGACCACGAGGGCGGCGAATTGCTGATCGACCCAGATGATGATCAGCGGTGCGATGGCGACCACCGGGGTGACCTGCAGCACCACCGCCCAGGGCTGGATCGCGGCGCGGGCGAGGCGGCTTGCCGCCATGGCGAGGGCGAGGATCATGCCGAGGCTGGCGGCGGCGAGCAGGGCGGCGGCGGTGATGCCGATGGTCGAGAGCAGCGAGATCAGCAGGGAGAGCCGGTCCGCCCAGAAGGCGGCGACGATCGCGATCGGGCCGGGCAGGACGTAGGACGGGACGTGCAGCAGGCTGACCGCGCCCTGCCAGAGCAGGAGTCCGAGCAGGCCGAAGGCGATCGGGGCGGCGCGTTCGAGGCTGGGGTTCATGGCATCACCGCGCGGAGGGTTTCGGTGACCTGCGTGGTCAGGGCAGCATAGGCGGGGTCGATCCGGCGATCGGCGGCTTCCGGCAGGGCGCAGGGGATTTCGGCGGCGATCCGGCCGGGGCGGGGGGTCATGATCAGGATGCGCGAGGCGAGGTAGGCGGCTTCGTAGATCGAGTGGGTGACGAACACCACCGTGGTGCGGGCCTCGCGCCAGAGGGCGTGAAGATCGTCCTGCAGGCGGTGGCGGGTGAATTCGTCGAGGGCGGCGAAGGGCTCATCCATCAGCAGCAGTTTCGGCCGGGAGACCAGGGCGCGGGCGATCGAGACACGCATCCGCATCCCGCCGGACAAGGCGGCGGGCCTCGCCTGTTCGAATCCGGCAAGGCCGAGGCGGGCGAGCGTTTCACGGATCAGGGGGCGTGCGGCTTCGAGGCTGGTTCCGGCGAGGCGGAGCGGGAGATGGACGTTCTGTTCGGTGGTCGCCCACGGCAGGAGGGTCGCGTCCTGAAAGACGAAGCCGATATCGCCGGGGTCGGGCTTCGTGCCGTGGTCCCAGGCGAGTGCGCCGGTATCGGGGGTGTCGAGCCCGGCGAGCAGGCGGAGCAGGGTGGATTTACCGCAACCGGAGGGGCCGAGCAGGACGACGAATTCGCCGGCGCCGATGGTCATGGTGATGTCTTCGAGAGCGACGGTGCCGTTATCGAAACGCCGTCCGGCACCGTTCAGGCTGAGCATGTCAGGGTTTGGCGGCGCCCTTGTGATCGACGAATTGCAATGTGTACGCGGCCTTGTAGTCGAAATGGGCGGGGTACATGCCGGCATCGCGCATCTGGTCGTAGAAGCCTTTCCAGCGCGCGTTGGTCATGGCGCCGATGCCGAGGGTTTTGGTGTCGCCCGATTCGACGATGCCGTCTTTTTTGAGGGTGTCGTAGCCGTATTTCAGGAGCGGCATCGTCATGTCCGGATTGGCTTTGCGGATCAGGGCGAAGGCGGGGGCGGGGTTGCCGTCGAGATAGGATTTCCAGCCGGCGGCGGAGGCGGCGACGAAGCGCTGGACCAGAGACGGGTCGGAGGCCACGAGTTTTTTCGAGGTCGCGACGAGTTGGGCGTAGCCGTCGAACCCGGCCTTGTCGAGGCGCAGGACCACCGGGTAGTGGCCGGTCTTCTGTTTCACCAGAAACGGCTCGGAGGTCAGGAAGCCCTGCACCGCGAGGTTCTTGTTGGTGAAGAACGGGGCGAGGTTGAAATCGTAGGGGCGGAGCTGGCTGTCGCTGTAGTGGTATTTATGGGCGAGGAACAGCCACCAGCTTGCCCGTGTGTCCGACGAGACCGCGATGGGCTTCCCCTTGAGGGCGGCGAAACTGGTCTCGCCGGTGCTGCGATGGGCGAGCAGGATGTCGGGGTCTTTCTGGAACATCGCGGCGACCGCGATGAAGGGAATGTGTTCCTTGACGAAATTGAACGCGAGAAACCCGTTCGAGGTGATGTCGAAATTCAGTTTGCCGGCGAGCAGGAGCTGGGCGTTGTTGACCTCGGGCCCGCCCTCGCGGATGGTGACGTCGAGCCCGTATTTTTTGTAGATGCCGGTTGCGACCGCCTGATAATAGCCGCCGTATTCGGCCTCGGCGACCCAGTCGAGCCCGAAGGTGACTTTCTGGAGTTTCGGCGCGGCATGGGCGATGGGCAGGGTTGCGAGCAATCCGGCGAGGGCGGCGGCGAAGGCAGGGATGGAGCGGATCACGCGCATGAAATTTTCCCCATGTTCAGGACATCATTATGGACAGAGTTTGTCCCGTGCGTCGATAGGTCAAGTGCGTGAGTGAGGCGCGGGTCAAGGCGGGGATCTGGGTGCAGGCGGCGCTGCGGCTCGGGGCGGCGGATGGTCGGCCCGGCATGGTGATCCATCGCGGCGATGCCGATGCCGGGGGGGTGCTGGTGCTGTTGCGCGGGCGGATGGGCATCGTGGCGCTCAGCCAGACCCGTGACGGGGCCGGGCAGCCGGCGTGGTTGCGCGCGACCGGGCCCGATCCGGTCGATGAGGCGCGGGCCGATGAGTATGTCGGCAAGCAGCGCCGCTTCGATCCCGATTTATGGGTGATCGAATTCGAAGCGCCGGATTATCTGCCGCCGTTCGAAGCGAAGCTCTTGTAGGCGGGCCCGGAGCCGAGCCGATGCGTTCGGGCGGAGGCTGCGTCCCGGTTGGTCCGGCTTGTCGCTGTGGGCTGGCGCGCTTACGACAAAACCGTCCCCACCCAGACCGATGGATGCTCAACCATGGCACTCAGCAGTTATTATGCGCCGCACGGCGGATTATCGCCCCAGACTGATCTCTTGACCGGGCGCGCAGTATTCACGACGGCGTATGCAGTCATTCCGAAGGGGGTGATGCAGGATATCGTGACGAGCGCCCTGCCGTTCTGGGATCGGGCGCGGGTCTGGATCATCGCGCGGCCTTTGAGCGGGTTCGCCGAGACGTTCGCGCAATACATCGTCGAACTCGCGCCCGGCGGCGGCAGCGACCGGCCCGAACCGGATGAGGGAGCGGAAGCCGCCTTGTTCGTCGTCGAAGGCTGTATCGCCGTCACCGTCGCGGGGCGGACCGAGGTTTTGCAGCCGGGCGGCTTTGCCTTTCTGCCGCCGTCCAGCGGATGGACCGTGCGGAATACGAGTGGGGACAAGGCGGTGTTTCACTGGATCCGGAAGGATTACGACAAGGTCGAGGGGCTCGACGCACCGCCGGTCTTGTTTGCCGATGAGCGCATGATCGCGCCGACCCCGATGCCCGGCACCGAGGGGCGCTGGGCGACGACGCGGTTCGTCGATCCGGCGGATCTGCGCCACGACATGCATGTGACGATCGTGACCCTGCAGCCCGGTGCGGTCATTCCGTTCGCCGAGACCCATGTGATGGAGCACGGGTTGTATGTACTCGAAGGCAAGGCGGTCTATCGGCTCAATCAGGACTGGGTCGAGGTCGAGGCCGGGGATTTCATGTGGCTGCGCGCCTTCTGCCCCCAGGCCTGCTATGCGGGCGGGCCGGGTAATTTCCGTTACCTGCTCTACAAGGATGTCAACCGGCATCCGAAGCTCGGCGGTCCGTTCGGCTCAAGGCCGTGAGCCGGATTATCGCACGCCCGCTGACGCGTGAGGGGTTCGCACCGTTCGGCGAGGTGATCGATCCCGCGGGCGCGGCGCATTACCTGATCAATGGTGGCCAGTGCGAGCGGTATCATGCGCTCGCGACCGCGGAGGCGATCGGGCCGGAGGCGCGGGTGGTGATTTCGGTGGCGCGGTCCCAACCTTATGCACTGCCGCTGGCGCTGGGGATGGTCGAGCGGCATCCGCTGGGCAGTCAGGCGTTCATTCCGCTCTCGCCCCGGCCATTTCTCGTTGTGGTCTGTGATGATGGCGCGGCGGGGCCGGCGATGCCGCAGGCTTTCATTACCGCGCCGGGTCAGGGGATCAATTATCGGCGGAATACGTGGCACGGGGTGTTGACGCCGGTCGGCGCGGTGCAGGATTTCATCATCGTGGATCGCGGCGGTGCGGGCATCAATCTCGAAGAGTTCCATTTTCCGCAATCCTACGAAATCGATCTGCCGTCGGATTTCCCGGGGTAGCAGCGCTTGGCACCCCGTGCTTCGCGCCCCGCCTTTCGCGCTTGGCGCCCCATCTTTCGCGCTTGGCGCAAGGGCATGAAGCCGGTATCGGTTGGCGATGGCGGCGTATCGCGATCCGATCGATATCTATCTGTTGCGCGTCCTGCATACGTTGCTGGTCGAGGGCAGCGTCACGCGCACGGCGGTGCGGCTCAACCAGTCCCAACCCGCCATCAGCGCGGCGCTGAAGCGGCTGCGGGCGATCATCGGCGATCCGCTGCTGGTGCGGGGGCGGAACGGCATGGTGCCGACCGAGCGGGGGGCGGCGCTGCTGGAGCCGACCATGATCGCCCTGCGGGAGATCAGCCGGATCGCCCTGCAACAGGCGGCGTTCGATCCGGCGGTGTCGATCCGGCGGTTTCGGGTCGGCTCGCCGGATTACCTGAATATCCTGTTCGTGCCGCGGCTGGTCGAACGGTTCCGGCGGCAGGCACCCAATGCGGGGCTCGAATTATATCCGCTTTCGGCGGAGTTGAATTTCGAGACTGCGCTGGAGGAGGGGCAGTTCGACCTCGTGATCGGCAACTGGCCGGACGTGCCGGCGCGGTTGCAGCGGCGGGATCTGTTTACCGACGATGTGGTCTGCCTCGTCGCCAAGACCCACCGGCTGGCCGGGCGATCGATCAGCGAGGCCGATTATCTGGCAGCCGCGCATGTCGCGCCGACGCCCTATTCGTCGATGCAGCGCGGGCCGATCGAAGCCTATCTGGCGCGCGCGCGGCTCAAGCGCGAGGTTGCGGTGATGGTGCCCTATTTCAGCCTCGCGCCGTCGCTGTTGCTCAGGACCGACCTGATGTTCACCACCACCCGGCGGTTCGCGGCCTATCATGCGCGGATCCTGCCGCTCGACATCCTGGAATCACCGATCGCGTTTCCGCCGGTGCAGTATTACGTGCTGTGGCATGCGCGGTCGCATCTGTCCGACGAGGTGCAGTGGCTGATCGGGCTGATCGCGGACGCGATGTAGCGGCGCGGTTTCAACCCGCAGGCGGTTGCACGCGCCGCCAGTGATCGGCGATGTCGATGCGCCGGGTGATCCAGACATCGGGGTGAGCGGTAATATGGTCGATGAAGCGGGCGAGGGCCTCGGTGCGGCCGGGCCGCCCTGCGAGGCGGCAATGCAGGCCGATATTGAGCATTTTGGCCGCACCCTCCTTACCTTCGCGATAGAGGCAGTCGAAACTGTCGCGCAGATAGGCGAAGAAATCATCGCCGGAGGAAAAGCCCGCGATGGTCGCGAAGCGCATGTCGTTGGAATCGAGTGTGTAGGGGATCACCAGATGCGGGCCGTGTGGTCCCGCTACGTAATAGGGCAGATCGTCGGCGTAGCTGTCCGATGAATAGGCGAAACCGCCTTGCGCCATCACGATGTCCCGCGTGTTCATCGAGCAGCGGCCGAGGTAGAAGCCCTTGGGCGCGGCACCGGTAATTTCGGTGTGCAGGGCGATCGCACGGGCGAGGTCGGCGGCTTCGGTCTCGCGCGGGATGTCGCGGTAGTCGATCCATTTCAGGCCGTGCGAGGCGATTTCCCAGCCGGCCTCGCGCATTGCGGCGACTTGTTCGGGGGCGCGCTGGAGCGCGGTTGCGACACCATAGACCGTGACGGGCAGGGCGCGTGCGGTGAACAGGCGCCAGAGCCGCCAGAACCCGGCGCGAGCGCCGTATTCATAGACCGATTCCATGTTCCAGTGGCGCGCGCCGCGCCATGGGGCGGCACCGGGAATTTCCGAAAGGAAGGCTTCCGAGGCGGCATCGCCATGGAGGATGTTGTTTTCGCCGCCCTCCTCGTAATTCACCACGAACTGCACGCAGATCCGCGCGCCGTTTGGCCATTGCGGGTCAGGCGGGGTGCGGCCATAGCCGGTCATGTCGCGCGGATAGGCGACGAGGGCGGTCATGAGAGGTCTCCGGCATTGTCCCGATCGTGCCGCTTGCGTCCGGCGACATAGGTTGCCCGGACCAGACGGTCATCGCCCAGGGTCATCATGATGAACAGCTGGTCCTCCAGTGTTTCGGCGTGGCTCTGGCGCTCGGCGAGCAGGGGGGTCGCCCGGGGATCGAGCACCACGAGATCGGCCTCCTTGCCGGGTTCGATACTGCCGATATGGTCATCCTGGCGGATCGCCCGGGCCGAGCCGAGGGTGGCAAGGTAGAAGGCCTGATGCGCCGTGAGCACCTCGCCCCGCAATTGCGCTATTTTATAGGCTTCGCCGAGGGTGGCGAAGGGCGAGACGCTGGTTCCGGCCCCGATATCCGAGCCGAGTGCGGTCCGGACCGGATTGGCCGAGACCAGCGCGCGTTTCAGATTGAACAGGCCCGAACCGAGAAAGAGGTTGGAGGTCGGGCAGTGGACGATGGTGGCCCCGGCTTCGGCGAGGCGCGTCCATTCGCGTTCGTTGAGATGGATCGCATGGCCGAACAGGCAGCGCGGCCCGACCAGACCGAACCGGTCATAGACATCGAGATAGTCGCGGCTGGCGGGGAAGAGGCGTTGCACCCAGGCGAGTTCGGCCTGGTTCTCTGCAAGATGGGTCTGCATGTAGAGGCCATCGCCCTCGCGCAGCAGGGTGCCGGCGAGGTCGAGCTGTTCCTCGGTGCTGGTGGGAGCGAAGCGGGGGGTGACCACGTAGAACAACCGGCCCTGGCCGTGCCAGTGTGCGGCGAGGCGCCTCGACTGATCGTAGCCGGTCCGGGCGGTATCGCGCAGGTTTTCGGGAGCGTTGCGATCCATCAGCACCTTGCCCGCCCCGGTGCGCAGGCCGAGCCGCGCGGCCTCCTCGAAATAGGCATCGACCGATTCCGGATGGACCGTGCAGTAGGTGATCGGGGTGGTGACGCCTGCACGGAGTTCCTCGCGCAGGAAGCGGCGGGCGATCAGGCGGGCGAAATCGATATCGTGATAGCGCGCCTCGGTGGGGAACACGTAATGGTCGAGCCATTCGAGCAATTGCCGCCCATGCGCGGCGATCAACGGCATTTGCGGGTAGTGGACATGAGCATCGATGAAGCCGGGCAGGATCAGCCCGTCCGGGTAATGATCCGGGATGATGCCATGCGGCACCAGCGCCGGATCGTAGGCGCCCGCATGGGTGATGATGCCGTCTTCGATCAGGATGAGGGTATCGGCCTCGTAGCGGTGGCAGATCGATCCCTGATCGTCGAACGGGTTGGCGAAATAGCTCAGTGACGGGCCGCGCAATGCCGAGATCATGGGGTTATTCATAGGTGGGGGATGCGCTGGAGGGCAGTTCGGCGTGGGCGGCGGCGTGGCGTGGGGCGGTGAGCGCCAGATAGGCGAGGGTGGTGGCCGCGGCGCCGACGAAGAACGAGATGTCACCGCATTGCGGCCAGGCGCGGGCGAAGGGGCCGACGAAGAGCGGATACTGGTTGAAGAACGGCACGCTGCACACGACCCCGATCAGCCAGGCGGCGAAGCCGAGATGCCCGACCGCGAGTCCCGGCCAGCGGGCGCGGCGGGGCCAGAAATGCCCGATGATCATCACCGGCACGCGGGGGAAAATGACGTAGCCGAGAAAGAACAGCAGCAGCTCGTAATGCTTGTAGAAATTATCGTGGCCGAACAGCGCGAGGGCGAGACCGACCGCGCCGGTGAGCAGGGCCGCCTGATATTGTTTGAGCCGGATGCCGGTGGCGAGGGCGGAGAGCGAGGCGGAATAGATGTTGAGGATATTGGGGCTCACCGTGCCGATGATGACCGCGATGATCAGCAGGGGCCGGAACCACGCCGGAATCCAGGCGGTAAACAGATCGGACGGGGAATTCAACTGGACCGTGGCCCCGATGAACGCGCCGAGACATTCCAGCCAGACGCAGGAGATGAAGGCACCGAGGAAGGTGTTGATGAAGACGCGGCGTTTCATTTGCGGCCGGTTGTCGCGATAGCAAAGGTAGCGGGTGTAGTCCGACGAATACATGATCCAGCCGCCGAGCCAGGAGAGCATGATCGAGACGGTCAGCAGGAACGCGCCGGAGGCCCCGCCAACTTCGGCAAGGCTCTTCGGGTTGGGCAGCGGCGCGTGGGTGATGTTGAGCCAGGACAGAACGGTGAGGATGGCGAAGACCGCGATCAGGAAATAGAAAAACCAGCGTTCGGCGGCGACGATGAAATCATGCCCGATCAGGGCGATGAAGACCTGCACGACGGTCAGCGCGACGATCGCGGGATCGATTGCCACCCCGATGGTCGCGTGCAGTGCGTAGCTGCCGATCACGGTATTGACCGCGAACCAGGAAAATCCGCTGAGGAAGTTGAGGAAGGACAGGAAGCGGTTGCCCGGCTTGCCGAACCATTCCTGACACTGGATCATCTGCGGCAGTCCGTATTCGACGCCGTAGGTCGAGAACAAGGCGAGCAAGGTGCAGCCGATCAGGTTGGCGAGCACGATGGCGAGGATGGCATCGCGCTCGGATAGTCCGAACACGCCGGTCGCGATCGCGCCGGTGGTGATGGTCGCGAACTCGACGTTGACCGCGGCCCATAATCCGAACAGGGCGCGGGGGGTTCCGTGGGCTTCCTCGGGTTCGACCCGCGCGATGCCCTTCGATTCCACGGTAAGCAGATCGTTGGATTTCATGGTGACGTTTCCTTGATTGGTTTCCTGCTCTTTTCGTTTTTCCGGGCGTCGTTGGTTCAGCGCTCCGGTTGGCTCAGCCGGCCCAGCCGGAAGCGCGCGATTTTGCCGACTTCCTCGATCGCGGTTGCGGCTTCGGTATCGGGGTCGTTCACGAGCCGGCGTTCGATCTGGGCGATGATCGCGAGCGAATCTTTCTGACCACGCACCGCGACGATGAAGGGAAAGCCGAATTTCGCCCGGTAGGCGCGGTTGAGTGCGGCGAGCCTCTCCGCGAGGTCGGGGGTCAATCGGTCGAACCCCGCGTAACGCTGTTCGCTGTTGGAGTGGGTGGTGAGGTTGCCGCCCCGGCCGAGTTCGGGGTGCGCACGCAGCAGCTCCATTTGCGTCTCAGCGCTGGCGCGATGCACAATGGTCTGCATCGTTGCGGCCATCGCCTCGGTGGTCTCGAAGGGGCGCAATGAGGCCGCCTGTTCGGCGACCCAGGGCGAATGCTCGTAGATATCGGCAAGCGTGTCGATGAAATCGGTGCGGTTCATGCGATTGAGCCGGTCGATCAGCGCGTCCGCTTCGGTCTGCACCGCGTTCATTGCGCGCCGCTCCGATACCATGCCGCAATCCGGGCGCGTTCGGCCCTTGTGATATGGGTGATGTTGCCGGGCGGCATCGATTTCGCCTGGACCGCCTGCTGATAGATCAGCCCGGCGTGCTGGTGCACCTCCGCCGGAGTGTCGAACATCAGACCGGCGGGGGCGCTCGCCATCAGGGTCGGGTGAGCGGAATGGCATTTCGAGCAGCGCTCTTCGATGATCGGCATGATGGCAGCGGTTTTGACCACCGGGCCCTCGGCGGCGCGCGCCGGGCGGGTGATCCCCGCCGGGGCGACCAGGATGATGACGACGAGGAACAGACCCGCCGCGACCGCAGGCAGTTTCCAATCCTGCCTGCCGGTGTGGCGCAGGACGAAATACTGGCGGATCAGCGCGCCCGCGATCATCGCGAGCCAGAGATTGATCCAGCTGGCCGACCCCGCATAGAGCATGCCGAAATGGCTGCTGAGCATCGCGAAGACGACCGGCAGGGTGAAATAGGTGTTGTGTACCGAGCGTTGCTTGCCGCGCTTGCCGGGCAGCGGGTCCGGGGTTTCGCCGCGCGCGAGGGCTTCGACCATCTTGCGCTGGCCGGGGATGATCATGAAGAACACGTTAGCGGTCATGATGGTGCCGAGCATCGCGCCCACGATCAGGAAGGCCGGTTGCGGTGCGAACAGATGGGTCGAAACATAGCAGGCGATGGCAACGAAAATCGCGATTACGATACCGAGGACCAGATCGTTCCTTCCGAGCAGGCGGCATGCCGCGTCATAGACGATCCAGCCCACCGCGAGGAAGGCGACCACCGCGCCGGCAGCGGCGAGCGGGGTCAGGTGCGCGATCGAGGGGTCGATCAGGTAGGTGCCCGGCTGGAGCAGATACATCACGGTCAGCAGCGAGAAACCCGAGAGCCAGGTGGCGTAGGATTTCCATTTCGACCAGTGCAGATCGTCCGGCATTTTCGGTGGCGAGACCAGATATTTCTGCGCGTGATAGAACCCGCCGCCATGGACCGACCACATCTCGCCGAACACGCCACGGCGCTTCGACTCGTCTTCGTGAGGCGGGTGCAGGCTGTTGTCGAGCATGACGAAATAGAAGGATTCGCCGATCCACGCGATCGCGGCGATCACATGGAGCCAGATCAGCAGGGCCATCGCCCAGCCGGTCAGATATGTCAGCATTTGGGTCAGCTTCCGCGGTAGGTTGTGTAGCTCCAGGGCGAGACCAGGAGCGGGATATGGTAGTGGGGCTGCGCCGGATCGATGCCGAAGCGCAGAACGATGTCGCCGAGAAACGCAGGTTCAGCCTCGTTGTTTCCGAAATGCATCCCCATCGCGAAGGTCAGTTCATACACACCGGCACGCAGGATGTCCGCGTCGTCGGCCACCAGCAGGGCGCGACCGTTCGCATCGGTCACCGCTTCGGCGAGCGGTTGGTGCGCGGCGGCTTCGTAAAGCCGCACCGTGATGCCCGGCGCGGGGCGGCCTTTGGCGGTGTCGAGAATATGGGTGGTCAGGCCGGTCATGAGCGTCTCCCTTTGTAGGCGCGATCAGATTGAGCCATCGGGGCGCCCGCCGGCAGCGCAAATGATGGTCATAAGCGGGCGCGTATGATCAATGCCCGTGCGCCGGGCAGATCAGGTCGGGCCCGCAGCCGCTGCACGCGTGCGAGGCACCCGGCATCGAGGGATTACGCGCGGAATCGGGTGCGGGAGCATGGCTGAGCAATTGCGCCGCGATCGCGACCGCGAGGATTTCAGGTTGTTTGCCCGCGATGCCGGGGAGGCCGACCGGGCAGATCAGAGACCCGATCGCCTCATCGGAAAGCCCCTGATGCCGCCAGCGATGTTCGAAACGGGCGCGCTTGGTCGCCGAGCCGATCAGGCCGACATAGCCGGCATCGCCGCGTGCGAGGGCGGCGCCGGTGATCGCGGCGTCCAGCGCGTGACTGTGGGTCATCACCAGGAACAGGGTGCCGGGCGGGGCGCGACCGACCCGGGCGACCGGGTCGTCGGTGATGTGCGGTTCGATCCGTGCGACGGTGTCGCCTTGCGCGGGCGGAAAGGCGTCGGTACGGCTGTCGATCCAGTCGATCGTGCAGGGAATTGCGGCAAGGATGCGGACCAGCGCGCGCCCGACATGCCCCGCGCCATGCAGTTGCAGGTGAAACCGTGGTTGCGGCGGCGGCAGCACGGCTTCGAACCACGGGCGGTAGGCCAGAACCACCACCCCGCCGCAGCATTGGCCGAGATGCGGGCCGAGCGCGCGGGTCTCGGTGATGTCATCGCGCGGGGTACCGTGCCGGTGCCAGACTGCCAGCAGGGCGCGGGCTCGTTCGATGGCGATGAATTCGAGCTGGCCGCCGCCGATGGTGCCTTCGATCCCGTCCGCCCGCACCAGCATCAGCGCGCCCGGCTCGCGCGGGGCGGAGCCGAGCACGGTGCGGATTTCGACGCAGACGCCTGACGGCACCGCCAGACTCACGGCGCGCCGCCAAGAACTGCGACGATCGCATCGAGGATCGCCTCCGGGGTCGCCGGGGCGCGCAATGGCGGATCGGCGTCGGTGCCGCCGCAGGCCGCGATCGCATCCCTGATCGCGAGCAGGACCGAGAATGCCAGCAGCATCGGCGGTTCGCCCACCGCTTTCGAGCGATGGATGGTCGCCTCGGCATTGGGATTGTCGAACAGCCGCGTGTGCAGCGCATCCGGGCAGTCGTTCGCGGTCGGGATTTTATAGGTGCTCGGCGCATGGGTCAGCAGGCGGCCCGTCGCCGGGTGCCAGACCAGTTCCTCGGTGGTCAGCCAGCCCATGCTCTGGATGAACCCGCCCTCGATCTGGCCGATATCGATCGCGGGGTTCAGCGAGCGCCCGGCATCGTGCAAAATATCGGCGCGCAGCAGCGAAAACTCGCCGGTCAGCGTGTCGATGATCACCTCGCTGACCGCGGCACCGTAGGCGAAATAATAAAACGGGCGGCCTTTGAGCGCCTTGGGGTCCCAGTGCACTTTCGGCGTGGCGTAGAACCCGTCGCTCCAGAGCTGGACCCGCGCTTCATAGGCCTGGCGGACCAGTGCGGTGAAGTCCATCGCCGTGGTGCCGATGATCACCTGATCGTTGATGAATTTCACGGCGTCCGGCGTGCCGCCGTGGCGCGCGGCGGCGAAGTCCGCGAGCCGGTTGCGGATGGTCAATGCCGCGTCGCGCGCCGCCATGCCGTTGAGATCGGCGCCGGTCGAAGCCGCGGTGGCCGAGGTGTTGGCGACTTTCGAGGTATCGGTCGCGCTGCACCGCACCGCGGCGAAGCCGATGCCGAGCGCATCGGCCACGACCTGCGCCACCTTGGTGTTCAAACCCTGGCCCATCTCGGTGCCGCCATGGTTCACCAGCACGCTGCCATCGACATAGACATGAACGAGCGCGCCGGCCTGATTGAGGTGCGGCACGTTGAACGAGATGCCGAATTTCACCGGGGTCAGGGCGATGCCTTTTTTCAGCACGTCATTGTCGCGGTTGAACGCTGCGATGTCAGCCCGCCGCCGGTCGTAGGCCGCGCTATGGGCGAGATCGTCGATGATCGGGGCGATCACGTTGTCCTCGACGGTCTGGCCGTAGGGTGTGACGTTGCCGGTGTGGGTGCCGTAGAGATTGGCGCGGCGCACCGCGAGCGGATCGTGGCCGAGAGTGCGGGCGATCCGGTCCATGATGATCTCGATAAGCAGCGCTCCCTGCGGGCCGCCGAAGCCACGGAATGCGGTGTTGCTCTGGGTGTTGGTCCGCGCGATGAAGCCGTGGATCGCGACTTCCGGCAAATAATAGGCATTGTCGAGATGGCAGAGGGCGCGGGTCATGACCGCACTCGACAGATCGGCGGAGTGGCCGCCATTGGCGATCAGCGTGGCATCGAGCGCGAGGATGCGCCCGGCATCGTCGAACCCCACCTGATAGTCGTAGTCGAACGGATGGCGGCGGCCGGTGATCAGGAAGTCATCGTCGCGGTCGAGCCGCAACTTGACCGGCTGACCGAGCCGCGCCGCGGCGAGTGCCGCAGCGCAGGCGAACAGGGCGGATTGCGATTCCTTGCCGCCGAACCCGCCGCCCATCCGCCGGCATTCGACCAGCACCTGATGGCTGCGCCAGCCGAGGACATGCGCGATCAGATGCTGCATCTCGCTGGGGTGCTGGGTCGAGCAATGGACCCGCATTCCCTGGTTTTCGGTCGGCAGCGCGTAGGAAATCTGCCCCTCCAGATAGAATTGCTCCTGGCCGCCGAGGCTGAACTGGCCGTCGAGGCGATGGGGCGCGGTTCGCAGGGCCAGATCCAGCGCGCCCGGCGCGGTTTCGCGCACGAGGTGCGTGGGCGGCAGCAGAGAATCCCCGCGCGCAAAGGCCTCCCGCGCGGTCAGCACCGGGGAGGCGGGTTCGATGGTCAGGAAATCCTTGATCCGCGCCGCCGCGCGCCGTGCGAGGTCGCGCTCGGTCGCGACGATCAGGGCGATCGGCTGGCCGAGATATCGCAGATCGCTTTCGGCGAGCACCGGGTCGTCATGGAAGACCGGCCCGCAATCATTGGCTCCGGGAATGTCCGCGGCGGTGAAGACCGCGACCACGCCGGGCATGGCGCACAAGGCGTCGCGATCGATGCCGAGCAATGTTCCCGCCGCAATCGGGGACAGGCCGAGGGCGGCGTGCAGCGTGCCGGCGAGTTCGGGGATGTCATCGGTATAGGGCGCGGCCCCGGCGACATGCAGATGGGCCGATTCATGGGCGGGGCTGATGCCGACCCGATTGCCCGCCGCCATCGCTTCCGCTTCCGCCGCATCGAGCGCGAGGGGGATATGGCCGGCAAATCCCGGCTGACGCAGGGCACGGACATCCCGGTTCATGCCGCACCTGCCAGGGTGAACCGCCGCACGCGGGTGGCTGACGGGGGCCGGGTTCGCTCGGGCCGGGTTTCCAGCCAGAAACGCCAGAGCAGATTGCGCGCCGCGCGCATGCGGTAGGCGCTCGATGCCCGCAGATCGGACAGGGGCGCGAACTCCTGTTCCAGAGCCGCCATGGCGGCGCGAACACCTTCCTCGGACCATGGCGCATCCTGAAGGACCGCCTCGGCCTTCCGTGCACGCCGGACCGTGGCCGCCATGCCCCCGAATGCGATGCGGATGTGGCGGACGGTGCCGCCTTCCAGCACCACGGCGAGACCGCAGCTGAGAGCGGAGATATCGCAATCGAACCGCTTCGATACTTTATAGGCGCGGATCAGTGTGCCGGGGGCAGGGAGCGGAATTTCGATCGCGCGGAGAAACTCGCCGGGGGCGAGATCGTTGCGCATGTAGTCGTGATAGAACTCGCTCAGCGGGAGCGACCGGGTTTCCTCGCCGTGCTGGAGGATCAGGCGTGCATCGAGCGCCATCAGCACCGGCGCGGTATCGCCGATCGGCGAGCCGTTGGCGATGTTGCCGCCCATGGTTCCGGCGTGGCGCACCGGCGGGCCGGCAAACCGCACCGCCATTTCCCTGACGTCCGGGATCAGCGCGATCAATGCGCCCCAGGCATCTTCGAGCGGCACGCCGGCGCCGATCCGCAGCGTGTCGCCATCGTGTTCGATCAGGCGCAGGTCCGCGACATCGCCGAGATAGAGCAGATCGCCGACATCGCGGAACTGCTTGTTGACCCACAGCCCGATATCCGTGGCACCGGCCAGCAGGCGCGATCCGGGGGTTCGGGCATAGAGCGTGGCGAGGGCGGCGACGGTGCGGGGTGCAATGAAATGGTCGATGCGAGAGGGTCCGGTCGCGACGGTCGGGGTGCCGGACGCCGCATAGCTAAAGATCTCAGGTGTTTCCGCCGCGATCCGGTCGAGAGACGCCTCGATGGGGGCGGTATCGAGCAGGGCAGGGGACAGGGTGAACATGCGCTCGCCGGCATCGAGGATCGGGCGGTAGCCGGTACAGCGACAGAGATTTCCGGCGAGCCCATCGGCCAGCGCGGCACGGTCCGGCCTGGTGCCCGCCGTCATGTGGTTCACGTAGAGCGCGAACAGCGACATCACGAAGCCCGGCGTGCAGAAGCCGCATTGCGAGGCGTGGCAATCGACCATGGCCTGCTGGACCGGGTGGAGCGGCGCGCTGGTCATGCGGCGCAGATCCTCGATGGTCAGCAGCGCCTTGCCGTGCAGGGTCGGCAGGAAGCGGATGCAGGCGTTGATCGAGCGCAGGATCAGGCCACCGGCCCGAATGCCGGATGTCCGCATTGCTGAAGATGGGGCATCCGGCCCGGCGCGTTCCGCCACGATGACGGTGCAGGCGCCGCAATCGCCTTCGGCGCAACCTTCCTTGGTGCCGGTCCGGTGGGCGGAGGCGCGGAGCCATTCCAGCACGGTGCGGGTGATCGGCTGATCATCGACCGCGACGATGCGGCCGTCGAAATGGAATTTGATACGCTGCTGCATCATGCCCTGCGTCTGTTGACGGTGTTCGCGCATGACCCGATTGGGGCACGCGAGTGCCAGGGTAATCAAGAACAATCGGCATGCGGAGGCGAAATTGATCGTATAAGCCGCCGCTTATGATGGTGGCATCCTCCGGGCGCCACCACGGGATGGAACAATTTAACCTATTGATCCTGTTTCGTTATTCCCCGTCGATTCCGTATCGTGAAAACGATGTTGCAAATCGGGACTCGGCGCGCGAGGTTGCGGGACGAGACGAACGACAAGGGTGGAAAACGGTCATGGCAAGAATGAGAGCGATCGAGGCGGCGGTGCGTGTGCTGCGGCGCGAGGGGGTCGATACCGCGTTCGGCGTACCCGGTGCGGCGATCAACCCGCTTTATGCGGCATTGAAGGCGGATGGCGGCATCCGCCACATCCTCGCCCGCCATGTCGAGGGCGCGTCGCACATGGCCGATGGCTATTCGCGGGCCGCACCCGGCAATATCGGCATCTGCATCGGTACGTCGGGTCCGGCGGGAACCGACATGATCACCGGGCTGTACGCGGCGCAGGCGGATTCCATCCCGATTCTGTGCATCACCGGCCAGGCGCCCCGAGCCAAGCTGTTCAAGGAGGATTTCCAGGCGGTCGATATCGAGACCATCGCCAAGGCGGTGACGAAATGGGCGGTCTGCGTGCGGGAACCGGCGCTGGTGCCGATGGTGTTCCAGCAGGCCTTCCACATCATGCGCTCGGGCCGGCCCGGACCCGTGCTGATCGACCTGCCGATCGACGTGCAGATGGCCGAGATCGAATTCGATGACGAGACCTACGAGCCTCTGCCGGTCCACCGTCCGGCGGCCTCGCGGCGGCAGGCGGAAAAGGCGATCGCGATGCTCAACGCATCCCAGCGTCCGCTGATCGTCGCAGGGGGCGGGATCATCAATGCCGATGCCGCGAACCGGCTGGTGGAATTCGCCGAACTCACCGGTGTTCCGGTGATCCCGACGCTGATGGGCTGGGGCACGATCCCAGACGATCATCCGCTGATGGCCGGCATGGTCGGGCTGCAGACCTCGCACCGCTACGGCAATGCCAATTTCCTTGAGTCCGATTTCGTCCTCGGCATCGGCAACCGCTGGGCCAACCGCCATACCGGCTCGGTCGAAACCTACACCAAGGGGCGGAAATTCGTCCATGTCGATATCGAGCCGACCCAGATCGGCCGGGTGTTCGGCCCGGATTTCGGCATCGTGTCCGATGCCGGGGCGGCGCTGGACCAGTTCATCGCGGTGGCGCGCGATCTGAAGGCGCAGGGCAAGCTGCCGGACCGCACGGACTGGGCCGGTGATTGCGCGCACCGCAAATCGGTCATGCTGCGCAAATCGCATTTCGATCAGGTGCCGCTCAAGCCGCAGCGGGTCTATCAGGAGATGAATGAGATTCTGCCGCGAGATACCTGTTATGTCACCACGATCGGCCTGTCGCAGATTGCCGGGGCGCAGTTCCTGCGGGTGTATCAGCCGCGCAACTGGATCAATTGCGGTCAGGCCGGCCCGCTCGGCTGGACCCTGCCTGCGGCGCTCGGCGTGCGCGCCGCCCTGCCGGACAAGACCATCGTGGCCCTCTCCGGCGATTACGATTTCCAGTTCATGCTGGAGGAACTCGCGGTGGGCGCGCAGCACAAGCTGCCCTATCTGCATGTCGTGGTGAACAATTCCTATCTCGGCCTGATCCGTCAGGCGCAACGCGGCTTCCAGATGGATTTCGAGGTGAGCCTCGCCTTCGACAACATCAATGCCGGTCCCGATCAGGACGATGTGCGGGGCTACGGTGTCGATCACGTCGCGGTGGCCGAAGGGCTCGGCTGCAAGGCGATACGGGTGAAAAGCCCCAACGAGTTCAAGGACGCCTTCGCCCGCGCCCATGCGCTGATGGACGAGTTCAAGGTGCCGGTGGTGCTCGAATTCATCCTCGAACGGGTCACCAATATCGCGATGGGTACCGAGGTGGATGCGGTCAACGAGTTCGAGGAAATCCTCTGCCTCGATCCCAATCTGTCGCTGCGTTCGAGCCAGGAGATGGGGCGGACCGATCCGAAACCGCTCGAAACCACCGCAAAATCCTGAGCGCCCGCGACCAACCAGCACGGAGATCCCATGCCCCGCTTCGCCGCCAATCTGACCATGTTATTCACCGAACTGCCCTTCCTCGACCGGTTCGCCGCCGCGCGCAAAGCGGGATTCGAAGCGGTGGAGTTTCTGTTCCCCTATGCGTTCGGCAAGGACGCGCTGAAATCGGCGCTCACCGATAACGGTCTCAGCCTGATCCTGCACAATCTTCCGGCGGGCAACTGGGAAGGCGGCGAGCGCGGCATTGCCTGCGATCCCGCGCGGCGCGACGAATTCCGCGCCGGGGTCGCGCGTGCGATCGACTACGCCACGGCACTCGGCTGCCCCAAGGTCAATTGCCTGGCGGGGATCGTGGCACCGGAGAGCGCCGACATTGCCCGCGCAACCCTGATCGAGAACCTGAAATTCGCGGCTGCCGAACTCGACAAAGCCGGCCTCATGCTTCTGCTGGAGCCGGTCAACACGCGCGATATTCCGGGGTTTTTCGTCAATCGCAGCGCGCAGGCGCTCGCGATCATCGCGGATGTCGGCGCGCCGAACCTGCGCCTGCAATACGACATCTATCATTCGCAGGTGATGGAGGGCGATCTCGCCCGCGGCATCGAGACCCATTTCGCCCGGATCGGCCATCTGCAACTCGCCGACAATCCCGGCCGCCACGAGCCCGGCACCGGCGAAATCAACTACGCCTTTCTGTTTCGCCGGATCGACGAGCTGGGTTACGATGGCTGGATCGGCTGCGAATACAAGCCCGCCACCACGACCGAAGCGGGTCTCGGCTGGATCGATCTTTATCGCAAGGAGCATGGCGCGTGAGCAAAATCGGGTTCATCGGCCTCGGCATCATGGGCAAACCGATGGCGGAGCATCTGCTCGCCGCCGGCCATGACCTGCATGTTCTCAAATCCAGCCGCCAAAGCGCCGCGCTGATCGCGAAAGGGGCGAAACCCTGCGATGATGCCAAAGCGCTCGCCGCCGCAGCGGAGATCATCATCACCATGGTCCCTGACACGCCCGATGTCGAAACCGTGCTGTTCGGCGACTCCGGCGTGGCCGCCGGGCTCGCTCCGGGCAAGATCGTGGTCGATATGAGCTCAATTTCGCCGATCGAGACCAAGGCATTCGCAAAACGCATCAACGACCTTGGGTGCGACTACCTCGATGCGCCGGTCTCCGGCGGCGAGGTCGGGGCCAAGGCGGCGAGCCTGACCATCATGGTCGGCGGCCCGGAAAAGACCTTCGAGACGGTGCGGCCGATTTTCGAAAAAATGGGCAGGAACATCACTTTGGTCGGCGGCAATGGCGATGGCCAGACCACCAAGGTCGCCAATCAGATCATCGTCGCCCTGACCATCGAGGCGGTGGGTGAGGCGCTGGTGTTCGCGTCCAAGGCGGGGGCCGATCCGGCGCGGGTGCGCGCGGCGCTGATGGGCGGCTTTGCCAATTCGCGGGTGCTGGAGGTTCATGGCGAACGCATGATCGCCCGTAACGTCACCCCGGGGTTCCGGATCGAATTGCACCAGAAGGACCTCAACCTCGCCTTGTCCGGTGCGCGCGCACTCGGGGTCAGCCTGCCGAATACCGCGACGTGCCAGGAGTTGTTCAACGCGGCGAACGCCGCCGGTGGTGCGGCATGGGATCATTCCGGCATGGTCCGGGTGCTCGAACGCCTTGCCAATCACGAGATCGGCGCGGTCTGAGGCGCGTCATGGCGCCGGTCGGGCCGGATGTGCTGGAGTGGATGTTCGCCGCCGCGATCGAGGCGGCGTTGCCGGGCCACTGCCTGCCGCCGCATCTGCCGCCCCCGCCGAAAGGCCGCACCATCGTGATCGGTGCCGGAAAGGCAGCGGCTGCGATGGCGGCGGCGGTCGAACGGCACTGGCCGGAGTCGAGCAGGCTCGAAGGCCTCGTGGTCACCCGCTACGGCCACGGCGTCGGTCCGCTCGCGCGGATCGAGGTGGTCGAAGCCGCGCATCCAGTGCCCGACGATGCCGGGCAGCGTGCGGCGTCGCGGATGCTCGCGATGGTCGCGGGTCTCACTGCGGACGATCTGGTGCTCTGCCTGATGTCGGGCGGGGCGTCGGCCCTGCTCGCGCTCCCCGCGCCCGGGATCGACCTTGCGGCGAAGCAGGCGGTCAATCGCGCGCTGTTGCGCAGCGGTGCCGGGATTCACGACATGAATTGCGTGCGCAAGCACCTTTCGGCGATCAAGGGGGGCCGCCTTGCCGCCGCCGCCGCACCTGCCGAGATCGTGACGCTGCTGATCTCGGACGTGCCGGGGGACGATCCTTCGGTGATCGGCTCCGGCCCGACCGTGCCGGATGCCACCACCAGCGCCGAGGCCAGCGCGATCCTGCGCCGCTACGCGATCGAGCCGCCGCCTGCCGTTGCCGCCTGGCTGGCCGACCCGGCCTCCGAAACCCCCAAGCCGGGGCATCCCGCGTTCGACCGCGCCCGCACGGTGATGATCGCAACGCCGTTCCGCTCGCTCGAAGCCGCCGCCGCCATCGCGCGCGAGGCCGGGGTCACGCCGCTCATTCTCGGCGATGCGATCGAAGGCGAAGCCTGCGAAGTCGCGCGGGTGATGGCCGGGCTCGCCCGCAGCTGCGCCGAGCGTGGTCATCCGGCATCGCCCCCCTGCATCCTGCTCTCGGGGGGCGAAACCACGGTGACGGTGCGCGGCAAGGGACGGGGCGGGCGCAACGCCGAATTCCTGCTCGCCCTCGCCGTCGCGCTCGACGGCAACCCCCGGATCTACGCCGTCGCAGGCGATACCGACGGGATCGACGGTACCGAGGATAATGCCGGCGCGCGCCTCGATCCCGACACACTGACCCGCGCCCGCGCCGCCGGGATCGATCCGGTGGCGGCGCTGATCGATAATGACGGATATGGTGTGTTCAGCCGGCTCGACGATCTGATCGTGACCGGCCCGACCCGCACCAATGTCAATGATTTCCGGGCGATCCTGATCCGCTGATCGCGGGCGTTCAGATCGCCGATTGCACCTGCCGCGCCGCCTTACGGTGGTCCGCGATCAGCCCGGCAAGGTCGAGTCCGGGGATCGCCCCATCTATCACCCGCCATTGCCCGCCGATCATCACCCGGTCGGCCCGATGGGCGCCGCAGACGATCAGGGCGGCAAGCGGATCGCCCGCGCCGGAGAAGCGGGTTTCATCGAGGGTGAACAGCGCGAGATCGGCCTGCATCCCCGGTGCGAGCCGCCCGAGATCGGGCCGCCCGAGGCAGTTCGCCGAGCCTTCGGTCGCCCAGCGGATCGGGTCGGCGAATCCTGCGGCGCCGATGCCGCCGCGCGCGCGTTGCAGCAGCAGGGCCTGGCGCAATTCCTGGATCATGTTCGAACCGTCATTCGAGGCCGAGCCATCGACCCCGAGCCCCATGGCGATGCCGCGCCGCTCCATCGCACAGACCGGGCACAGGCCCGAGCCGAGCAGCATGTTCGAGGTCGGGCAATGGGCGACCCCCATTCCGGCGCGGCCCATGCGCTCCTGTTCGGCGGCGGTGAAATGGATGCCGTGGGCGAACCAGGTGTGGTCGGTCAGCCAGCCGAGTTCCTCGACGTAATCGAGCGGGCGCTTGCCGAACCGGGCGAGGCAGAATTCGTTTTCATCCTCGGTTTCGGCAAGATGGGTATGAAGCCGGACGCCGAGTGCCGTGGCCTGACGGGCAGTCTCGCGCATCAGATCCGCCGAGACCGAGAACGGCGAACAGGGGGCGAGTGCCACCTGGGTCATCGCGCCCGGACCGCACTGATGCCAGCGCTGCACGAGGCGTTCGCCGTCGGCGAGGATGACGTCGATCCGCTGGGTGACCGATTTCGGCGGCAGGCCGCCATCCTCCTCCGAGAGATCCATCGAACCCCGGCACAGCACCACCCGCATGCCGAGCGCGGCGGCTTCCTCCATTTCGATGTCGATCGCATCGGGCAGGCTCGCGGGGAACAGATAGTGATGATCCGAGGCGGTGGTGCAGCCCGAGAGCATCAGTTCGGCCAGCGCGATCCGGCAGGCGAGGCGGAAGGCATGCGGGGTGATCCGCGCCCATACCGGATAGAGCGCGACCAGCCAGTCGAACAGTTTCTTATCGAGGGCGGGGGCGAAGGCGCGGGTCAGCGTCTGGTAGAAATGATGATGCGTGTTGATCAGTCCGGGCAGCACCACGTGACGGGACGCATCGAAGACTTCATCGACCGGTGCTGCCGGAACCTCGCCGGGCGCGATGAGTTCGGCGATGATGCGGTCCTCGATGACGAGCCCGGCCTCCGCGCCCTGCGGCATGCCGCCCAGCGGCGTTCTGATCCAGCGGCGCATCTCAGAAGCCGAAATTCAGCTGGGTGCCAACCGCGACCGCGTGGCGGATGTTCGGGTTTGGCACCGGAATGTCGAACAGGAACTGGTCGGGGTTCAGCGTCACATCGATATAGGGTTTCAGCGCGATGCCGTGCCACAACGCGATGCCGTAATTGGCCTCGAAGATCTCCTCGGTGTTCGACATGTGCCCAGCCCCGCCATGCGCCGTGATCGTATCGTCGAGCGCACCGGTCACGCGCGGATTGAACACGTAATAGGCCGCCGAAATCCCTGCGGTATCATGGGGGCGGCCGGGAAACGTGCCCTGCATCACCGCGCCGATCTGGTAATAGGCAGTGACCGGAGCGTGGCCCTCGACCGCGAACTGACCGGCCGCGAACCCCCAGAGCCGCCGGGCCGCCTTGGCTGGGCCATCCCGCCACAAGACCTGCTGCGCCTGCAGGTAGATGACGCTCTGCGCGCCGTCGAGCGCCGGATTGCCACCGGCGAACGCCAGTTTGCCGCCTGTTGCGTTGTACCGGGCATCGGCGAAGTTGGAGCTGTCGTAATAGAACCCGACATCGTAGCGCCCCGGCATCGAGCTATCATCGGCCTCTGTGGTGTAACCGAATTCGACCGGCACGAACGCCCCGGTGGCACCCTGGAACGACCAGCCATCGTTCCACGGAAAGCCGCCGCCGCCATATTGGCTCGGGTTGGATTCCGAAACGCCGAGTTTCATGTAGGTCCGCGGCGTCGGGTCGAGCTCCATTTCTCCGCCCCAGACCGCGATCGGATAGAACGGCTCGTTGCTGTCGGCCGACCAGTTGAACGGAACCAGATTGCTGCACAGCGAGGATTCGAACTGGCAGTAAAGCGAGGAGGTTCCGAAGTAATTCGCCAACGTGGTCCGGCCGACGACGTAGGAGAACGCCCCTCCGGCAAGTTTCTGTCCGAAGGTCAGCTGGGTCAGCCGGGTATGATTGTCCGGCCCGGCGCCGCCGAGGAAGCCGACCGAACTGCCGGTCAGGTCGTTCACCCCCTGCGGGAAGCCGCCGAACCTGGAGTCGATCGAGAAATCGATGCTGGCGCCCGGGATGTCGGCGAGCTTGGCGAGGTCGAAATTCGCCCCGAAGGCGAGATCGCTGAAATAGACATCGGCGCGTTTCACGCCCCCGCTGACATTGGCGTAGAGATTACCCTCGTAATAGCCGGTGATGTCGATACCCGACTGGTGCAGGCTCTGTTCCGCCGCCGCGATGGCGTGGAGCGGTCCCACTTCCGTCTGCGGCGTGGTCTGCGGTGTGGTCTGGGCGGAAGCGATCGCGGGCAGGATGCCGAGAAGGGCGGCGGCGAGCGCAAGGGCGCGGGGATGCCGCTGATGAAAGACGATCATGATCTGGCTTTCTCGATGATGAGGGCGGGACGGGACGATCAGGGCAGCGGAGTGACGGCGGGTTCGGCAGCCGGCACGCCGGCATGGCCTGCGGCTTCGTGCCCGGCCGGGCGCGGCCCGCGCGGTGCTCCGTTGAACCACAGATTGCTCAGCACGGCTGAGATCGCCGCCAGAAAAATCCCGCTCTGGACGAAGGGTTGCAGTCCGATCGGCACCGCATGAAAAAATTTTCCGGCGACCACCGGGATCATCGAGATGCCCAGGCTGATCGCGACGATGTATGAATTATGCTGGTGTTTTTCGAAATCGACCGTATGCAGAATCCGGATGCCGGTCGCCATCACCATGCCGAACATCACGATCCCCGCGCCGCCGAGCACGAATTGCGGGATCGACGCGATGATGAACGACATTTTCGGAATCAGCCCGAGCGCCAGCAGAATCGCCCCGGCGGTCGCGCACACCCAGCGGCTGCGCACCCCGGTGATGCCGACCAGTCCGATATTCTGCGAGAACGAGGTATGGGGAAACGAATTGAACGTGCCGCCGATGACGGTCGCTAATCCGTCCACCAGAAGCCCGCGGCGGATATCCTTGTCGTCGACCGGTTTGTCCACGATCATGCCGAGTGCCATGAACATGCCGCTCGACTCGATGAACGTGACCATCATGACCACCACCATGGTGGCGATGGCGACCGGATGAAACGTCGGCAGCCCGAAATGGAACGGTGTGATCACCCCGAACCAGCCGACCTTGCCGATGCCGTGCAGAGACACCCGCCCGAGCAGCACGGCTTCGATGAACCCGAAGATCAACCCCAGCAGCACCGCGATGTTGGCAATGAAACCCCTGCCGTATTTCGCGAGCACCATGATGAACAGCAGCACGCTGAGCGAGACGATCAGGAACACCGGCGCGCCGTAATGCGGATTGCCGACGCCCCCTGCCGCCCAGTTGATGCCGACCGGAATGAGATTGAAGCCGATCGCGGTGATCACGATGCCCTGCACCAGCGGCGGGAAGAACCGCAGCAGCCGGCTCGCGAACGGAGCGAGTCCGATGGCGATGAAACCGGCGGCGATGGTCGCCCCGTAAATGCCGGGCAGACCGAGCGCCGGATCGCCGACCATCACGATCATCGGCCCGACAGCGGCAAAGGTCACCGCCATGATCACCGGCATGCGGATGCCGAACGGGCCGAGCCCGACCGATTGAAGCAGCGATCCGATGCCGCAGCAGAACATGTCCGCACTGATCAGATATCCGGTCTGAGCCGTGCTCAGATGCGCGACGCCCGCAATGATCAGCGGCACCGCGACCGCACCGGCATACATCACCAGCACGTGCTGCAGGCCGAGGGTCAGCAGACGGCCCGGCGGCAGCCAGGCATCGATGGCGTTGTTGGTCGCGTTATTGGACATGAATTCCCTTTCTCATCCCGTTGAAGCCGTATTCGATCGACGAGCCGGGTAACGGGTTTCCTGTAGAGACGCAGCGATATGTCGCCGCTTTATTGATGAGCGCTTTGAGCGGCGCCATGCGCATGGTCTATGGGCGATCGCGCCCGCGCCACAGCGGAAATAGACATTATAAGTCAGATCGTATGATCGTTGCCCAACGGGTCGCCGCCGGGTCGGCGATCAGGCGACGGGGATCGATCTCCCGCCGGGGTTCAGCGGCAGATCCGCGCCACGGCTTCGGCGATATCGGCTTCGCTCGCACAATAGGAAAACCGGACGAAATCCTCCCCATGCGCCGGGTCGAAATCATGGCCGGGAGTCGCCGCGACATGATGATCGTAGAGCAGATGGCGGCAATACGCGGTGCTGTTCCAGCCCCTGGCCCCGATATCGGCATAGAGATAGAACGCGCCATCCGCCGGGGAAATCCGGTCGATCCCGGCGCGCGGCAAGGCTTCGAGCAGGATTTCGCGCGAACGCGAGAACCGCGCCCGGCGGGCCTGCAATTCGTCATGGCAGTCGAAGGCCGCGAGCGCGCCGATCTGCGAGATATGCGGCGCACAGATGAAAAAATTCTGGGCGAGGCATTCGACCGGGCGGATCAGATCCTCGGGGAGCACCATCCAGCCGATCCGCCAGCCGGTCATCGAAAAATACTTCGAGAACGAATTGATCACGATGGCGGAGGCGCTGTAACTCGCCGCCGTCGCCGCCGGTTTGCCGAAGGTCAGCCCGTGATAGATCTCGTCACTGATCAGGCGGATGCCCGCGTTGTGGCAGTAGCGCGCGAGGGCGGCGAGATCATCCGGCGCCAGCATCGAGCCGGTCGGGTTGGCAGGGGAGGCGATCAGCAACCCATCCGGTGGCGGGTCCAGCGCCTCAAGCATCGCGACGGTCGGCTGAAATCCGTTCGCGGCGGTCGCCGGCAGCAATTGCGGGCGCAGGCCCAGCGCCGTCATGATATTGAGGTAGGGCGGATAACAGGGGATCGTCAGCGCGATGGTGTCGCCCGGCTCGAACGCCGCGAGAAAGGCGAGCGGAAAACCCGCCGAGGCCCCTGCGGTGATCGCGATCCGGCCAGCATCGACCGCCAGCCCGTACCAGTCGGCGTAATGGGTCACGATGCGCGCGCGCAGATCCTCGCGACCCCGCGCCTCGGTGTAGCCAAGGGGAAGTCCGCTCGCGAGGGAACGGGCGACGGCTTCACGCACCAGCCCCGGAGCGCCTTCCGCCGGTTGGCCGACCTCCATGCGGATCACCCGCCGGTCCGCTGCCGCCGGACTCGCCGCCAGCGCATTCGCCGCCGCGATGACATCCATCACCAGGAACGGCGGCACCCGCGCCCCCACGCCGGTTTTCAGCGCCATGAGGCGGCTAGTTCGATCCGGTCGCGAGGCCGAACCCACGCGGGTCCGCCGCGGCGGCGCAGGTTTTCGGCGCGCCCGGCAGCAGGCCGGCGCAGCCGATCACGTTCGCCCGTCCCGGTGCCGGAACCGGCTGGGGCATCGGCTCGTCGCTCCGCACCGCATTCGCCAGCCCGGCGGCGACCGCCATGGCCGCGCCCTGCTGGCCGGACCCGGTCGCGATCGCGCGGAATTTGCCGTCGCGTGTCGCGAGTCCTGCGGCAAGCAAGGGCGGGGTGATGCCGGTGGGCGATGCCGCCAGCAAAATGCCGGTGCCCGGTGCGATCCGCCCGGTGCCGAACAGATTGTTCATCGTGGTGGCGCAGCCGACCACCCCACCTCGCGAATCCAGAGTCGCGAAACTCGCGGAGGCCGGCAGCCGGTCCATCGCAGCGCCGTGGCGTGCGGCCTGGGCAGCGGCGAGCGCGCTCTGTTCCGCCTGCACGAGCGCGGTTGGATCGGCGGCCAGCGCCTCGATCCCGGCTGCCGCGCCGAGCCCTCCGGCATCGGGGATGAAATCCATGTGATAGCCGAACCGCTCCAGGGTCACCGGTCGGGCATATTGCGGCTTCAGGGCGGCCAGATCAGCCATGGTCAGCCCCCCGCCCGCCTCATCGGCCCCGGCGACGAATTTTTCGGCAAGCCGGCCCCGATACAAGCCGAGCACGCCGCTCGACTGCAATTGCGTCAGCGTCGCCGCGAGGTCGGGCTGGTGCATCACGTCGCCGGCGGCGAGCATCTGGCCGGATGGACCGGCGAACACCGCCCGCGCGGCGGGATCGGCGACCAAGGCCGTGCCGACCACGCCGAGATCGGCGGCGAGAGCGCGGGACACCGCAACGCCGCCGCCCGCCATCGCCTCGGCAGGAGCGAGGTCGGTCGCCAGCGGCAGCCGACCGTAGCGCGCCTGCATCGCGATCAGGCCGCGCGCCATCTGGGGCACCGCCGCCGGACGCGATGCCGATGCATTCCCGCCCGAAGGCGCGCCGGGCGGGAACAGCAGAGACGTGGCGATGCCGGTGCCGCCATCGGATTTCGGCAGATCGATCAGGCAGGCGCCACCGCCGCCGAGACCGGCGCGCGACGGCAGCGTGACCGCGAGGGCGAACCCCGCCGCCGTCGCCGCATCGGCCGCATTGCCGCCTTCCGCAAGAATACGCCGCGCCGCGAGCGCCGCCTGCGGCACCGGGGCCACCGCGAACCCGATGACGGGTTTGGCCGGCGTTGGTTCGCCGAGTTTGGGATGGCTGCCGCCGAAGATCCCCTGGGTCACCCCGCAGCCGGATAACAACAAGCCAAGCGCAAGCGGAGCCGTGCGACGCAGATCGAACAAATTCGCCATCCCTCGTATGCTGGAACCAGAACCTCGACAGGGCTTAACCGCGATCCCCCCGCCCGGCAACCAACGGCCATGACCCCGGCGCATGTTGCGCTGCGGTATAAATTGCAGTAGCCCCGCACCTCATGCTCGTTCATGTCACAGAGCGGCCGCAGACCGATGTGATGTCGGCCTACCGTGCCCGGATCGACGAAGGTGTGATCCAGCCCGACCCGGTACAGCGGCGGGCGGCGGAGCGGTTGCATGAATTATGGGGGCGGCTGCGCGGCTACGACCCGCACCCCAAGGCCCCGCCAAATGGCTGGCTCGGCCGCCTGCTCAATAAAAAGCGCGTCGATGAAGTGCCGGAGGATTATCCCTCGGGCCTCTACCTCGTGGGCGATGTCGGGCGCGGCAAGTCGATGCTGATGGACATGTTTTTCGACGCGGCGGACGTTCCACGCAAGCGCCGGGTCCATTTCGACGAGTTCATGCAGGAAGCCCACGCGACCCTGCACCGGATGCGCACCGATCATCCCGGAACCGATGCGCTGACCGCTCTGGCCGACACGATCGCCGATCAGTCGGCTCTTTTGTGCTTCGATGAGTTCCAGGTCCACGATATCGGCGATGCGATGATCCTGGCCCGGCTGTTTGAGGCATTGTTCAGCCGCGCCGTTGTCATCGTCGCGACATCGAACACCCTGCCCGACGATCTCTACCGCGACAAACCCGGCTATGAGAGCTTCGCCCCGTTTATCGCCCTGCTCAAGCGCCATCTCGACGTGCTGGTGCTCGATGGCGGGCGCGATTATCGGCGCGAACGGGTGCGCGGCGTGCGTAACTGGTATGTTCCGGCCAACGGGATGGCCGAGCGCGCGCTCGACGATGTGTTCGCCCGCCTCACCGACGGGGTGACACCCCAGCCCGAAAGCCTGACCGTGTTCGGGCGCAAACTGCCGGTGCCGTGTGCCGCCAACGGGGTCGCCCGCTTCGATTTCGCGGCTCTGTGTGCACAGAATCTCGGGTCGGGCGATTATCTGGCGCTCGCGACCCACTACGAAACCGTGCTGATCGATGCGATTCCCGCCCTGTCGCCCGATAATTTCGACGAGGCGCGCCGGTTCATCACCCTGATCGATGCGCTCTATGAACATCGGGTCAAACTCTATGCCTCGGCGGCAGCGGAACCTGCGGCGCTGTACACCGCCGGGCAGGGCGCATCGATTTTCGAGCGCACGGTTTCGCGACTCGAGGAAATGCGCAGCGAGGCCTATTTCGCCCTCAGTCACCTGACATGACCGAGGCGGTTGCGCGGCGTCGCGGCTTGGTCTAGGCCGCTTTCCGACGGGTCCAGGACATGAGCAAGCATAGTAAAGCGCGAATGTTTTTTGATGACAGGCCAATGACCACCGTACAGGAATCCCATGAACATACATGAATATCAGGCCAAGGAACTGTTGAAATCCTATGGCGTCGCGGTGCTCGACGGCTATATTGCCTGGAGCGGCGAGGAAGCGGCCCAGGCAGCCGCGAAACTGCCCGGTCCGGTCTATGTCGTGAAATCCCAGATCCATGCCGGGGGCCGCGGCGCCGGCCATTTCAAGGACGATCCGCAAGGCAAGGGTGGGGTCCGGATCGCGAAATCGACCGCGGAGGTCGGGGCCGCCGCCGAAGCCATGCTGGGCCACACGCTGATCACCCGGCAGACCGGTCCCCACGGCCGCGTCGTCCGCCGCGTCTATGTCGAGGCGGGGTGCGACATCAAGCGCGAACTCTATTTGTCGCTGCTGGTCGACCGCGCGAAATCCGAAATCGTGATCATGGCTTCCACCGAAGGCGGCATGGAGATCGAGGAGGTCGCCGAGCACCATCCGGAAAAAATCATCCGCGTCGCGGTCGATCCCGCCAGCGGCATCTCGGGCTTTCACGCCCGCAAGCTCGCCTTCGGCCTCGGGCTCGACGCGGCCCAGCAGAAATCCTTCGCGAAATTCGTCAGCGCCATGTACAAGGCGTTCATCGCCCTTGATTGCGCGATCGTCGAAATCAACCCGCTGGTGGTGACCGGCGCGGGCGAGATCGTGGCGCTCGATGCCAAGGTGAGCTTCGACGACAATGCCCTGTTCCGCCATCCCGATCTCGAAAAACTGCGCGACGAGGCCGAGGAGGACCCCAAGGAACTCGAAGCCGCGAAGCACAGCCTGAACTACGTCGCCCTCGAAGGATCGATCGGTTGCATGGTCAACGGCGCCGGCCTGGCGATGGCGACCATGGACATCATCAAGCTCTATGGCGCCGAGCCGGCCAATTTCCTCGATGTCGGCGGCGGCGCGACCAAGGAGCGGGTCACCGCCGCGTTCAAGATCATCCTGTCCGATCCGAACGTCGAGGGGATTCTGGTCAATATTTTCGGCGGCATCATGCGCTGCGACGTGATCGCCGAGGGCGTGGTGGCGGCGGCGCGCGAAGTTTCGCTCTCGGTGCCGCTCGTGGTCCGGCTCGAAGGCACCAACGTGCAACTCGGCAAGGATATTCTCGGCAAATCCGGCCTGCCGATCATCGCCGCCAACAATCTGGCGGATGCCGCCCAGAAAATCGTCGCCGCCGTGAAGGAGGCCGCATAATGGCCATTCTCGTCAATGCCGAGACCCGCGTGATCACCCAGGGCTTCACCGGGGCGCAGGGCACGTTCCATTCCGAGCAGGCGATCGCCTACGGCACCAAAGTGGTGGGCGGGGTGACGCCGGGCAAAGGCGGCAGCCGGCATCTCGATCTGCCGGTGTTCGACACCGTCGCCGAGGCGAAGCACGCAACCGACGCCGATGCCAGCGCGATCTATGTGCCGCCGCCCTTCGCCGCCGATGCGATCCTCGAAGCGATCGATGCCGAAATCCGCCTGATCGTGTGCATCACCGAAGGGATTCCGGTGCTCGACATGGTGCGGGTGCATCGGGCGCTGACCGGCTCTAAATCGATCCTGGTCGGGCCGAACTGCCCGGGCGTCATCACTCCGGATGCCTGCAAAATCGGCATCATGCCCGGCCACATCCACCGGCGCGGCAACATCGGCATCGTCTCGCGTTCCGGGACACTGACCTACGAGGCGGTCGCCCAGACCACCACGGCCGGACTCGGCCAGTCCACCTGCGTCGGAATCGGCGGCGATCCGGTCAAGGGACTCGATTTCATTGACGTTCTGGAAATGTTTCTGCGCGATGATGAAACCGAAGCGATGATCATGATCGGGGAAATCGGCGGGCAGAGCGAGATCGAAGCGGCGGAATTCCTGGCGCGGCACAGCGTTAAAAAGCCGGTGGTCGGTTTCATCGCGGGCGTCACCGCCCCGCCGGGCCGTCGTATGGGCCATGCCGGTGCCGTGATTTCCGGCGGGCGGGACACTGCAGGCGCGAAGATCGACGCGATGAAACGCGCCGGCATCCATGTCGCGGACAGTCCGGCATCGCTGGGCAGCACGATGGTGAAGGCTTTGCAATCCTAGGGGAGGCATTCATGCGCCGAAAGCATTCCAGCCCGTTGCGGTTACGGTGCACCGCCAAGAGAAAGTGCACTATGTCAGTCTGATCTATTGTGAAACCCGCCCTTGAGCGCCAGGGGTGACTATTGCCGGGCCGGTCGCGGCCCAAGGATTTCTGATATGGCTGGTGTGGATATTCTGGCAACGGCGATGAACGGCGGCAACGCGGCCTTTATCGCCAATCTCTACGCGAAATGGGTTTCCGCACCCGAGAGTGTCGACCCCGATTTCGCGGCCCTGTTCGCCTCGCTCGGCGATGACGCCCGATCGGTCCTGACCGATGCCGTCGGAGCTTCCTGGGCACCGCGCCCGACCGATTTCGATCGCGCGAGCCCGGCCAGCACCACGCCGCAGCCACCGGTCTCCCGCCAGGCAACGATCGATTCCCTCCGCGCCCTGATGTTCATCCGTGCCTATCGCGTCCGCGGCCATCTCGAAGCCGATCTCGATCCGCTCGGCCTCAAAAAACCCGGCCATCACCCCGAGCTCGACCCGGCCAGCTACGGCTTCACCGAAGCCGATCTCGATCGCCCGATCTTCATCGACATGGTGCTCGGTCGCGAAACCGCGACGATGCGGGAGATCATCGCGATCCTGCGCCAGAGCTATTGCGGCAAGATCGGCGTCGAGTTCATGCATATCCAGGACCCCGAGCAGAAATCCTGGATCCAGCGCCGGATCGAGGGCGCCCCATGGCGCGGCGCGTTCTCCGCGTCCGAGAAGCGCACCATTCTCCAGCATCTGACCGAAGCCGAAGGGTTCGAAACCTTCTGCCAGCGCCGCTACGTCGGCACCAAGCGATTCGGTCTCGAAGGCGGCGAGAGCACCATCCCGGCCCTGCAGGCCATCATCGAAACTGGCGCGCGGGCGGGTGTCGCCGAAATCGTGATCGGCATGCCCCATCGCGGCCGGCTTAACACGCTGGTCAACATCGTGAAAAAGCCGTTCACCGCGCTGTTCTCCGAATTCGGTGGCGAGAGCTTCAAGCCCGATGCCGTCCAGGGCTCCGGCGACGTCAAATACCACCTCGGCACATCGACCGATGTGATGATCGCGGGGCATCAGGTCCATCTCTCGCTGCAACCCAATCCCTCCCACCTCGAAGCGGTCGATCCGGTCGTGGTTGGCAAGGTCCGCGCCCGGCAGGACAGCGCCGGCGACACCCGGGACCGCCGCTCGGTCATGGGCATTCTGATGCACGGGGACGCCGCTTTCGCCGGCCAGGGCCTCGTGTACGAAACCCTCGCGATGAGCCAACTCATCGGCTACCGCACCGGCGGGACCATTCACATCGTTGTCAACAACCAGATCGGCTTCACCACACTTCCGGCACACGCCTATTCAGGCATGTATTGCACCGATGTCGCCAAATCGGTGCAGTCGCCGATCTTCCACGTCAATGGCGACGATCCCGAAGCCGTGGTGTTCGTCGCGCGTCTGGCCACTGAATTCCGCCAGACATTCGCGGTGGACGTGGTGATCGATCTGGTCTGCTACCGCCGCCACGGCCATAACGAGACCGACGAACCCGCCTTCACCCAGCCGCTGATGTATCAGGCGATCCGGGCGCTCAAGACCACCCGCAACCTCTACGCCGACCGGCTGGCCGCCGAGGACACGCTGAGCATCGCCGAGTCCGACCGGATGCATCAGGATTTCGTCGCAACGCTCGAAGCTGCCTATCAGCAGGCCAGCGGCTACAAGCCGAACAAGGCGGACTGGCTCGAAGGCCATTGGGCCGGCCTCAACGCCTCCCGCGATGAAGAGGGCGAGACCGAGGAACCCACCGCGATCCCGCTCGAAACCCTGCGCGAGATCGGGCGGGCGCTGTCCACCCCGCCGGAAAATTTCGATCTCAACCCCAAAATCGCGCGCCAGCTCGACACCAAGCGCGACATGATCGAGTCCGGCACCGGGATCGACTGGGCAACCGGCGAGGCGCTCGGCTTCGGCTCGCTCCTGCTCGAAGGTCACCGGGTTCGCCTGTCCGGCGAGGATTGCCAGCGTGGTACCTTCAGTCAGCGCCACGCCGTCCTGATCGATCAGGTCAACCAGAACGAATACGTTCCGCTCAACAACGTGCGCGACGATCAGGCCCGGATCGAGATCTTCAACTCCCTGCTGTCCGAGGCCGGCGTGCTCGGTTTCGAATACGGCTACTCGGTGGCCGACCCCCGTACTCTGGTGCTGTGGGAAGGCCAGTTCGGCGATTTCGCCAACGGCGCGCAGGTGATCATCGACCAGTTCATCGCGGCCGGCGAAAGCAAATGGCTCCGCATGTCGGGCCTCACGCTGCTGCTGCCGCATGGATACGAAGGGCAGGGGCCGGAACACTCCTCGGCCCGTCCCGAGCGGTTCCTGCAACTCTGCGCCGAAAACAACATGTCGGTCTGCAACATCACGACCCCGGCGAATTATTTTCACGCCTTGCGTCGTCAGATCAAACGCAATTTCCGCAAGCCGCTGATCATCATGACCCCGAAATCGCTGCTGCGCCACAAGCTCGCGGTCTCCACCCTCGATGAAATGAGCAACGGTTCGGCGTTCCGCACCGTCATCGCCGAAATTGACCCGATCGCGCCTGCCGAACAGATCCGGCGTGTGGTGCTATGCGCCGGCAAGGTCTATTACGATCTGCTGGCGGAACGGCGTGACCGCGGCATGACCGATGTCGCGATCGTCCGGCTCGAACAATTCTATCCATTTCCCAAAAAGGCCCTGAAGGCGGCGATCGAGAGCTACACCAATGCCGAAATCATCTGGTGTCAGGAGGAGCCCGAGAATATGGGAGCCTGGCATTTCCTCGACCGGCGGATCGAGCAGGTGCTCGATTGCACGGGGGGGGCGATGACGGCAAAGCGCCCGGCTTATGTCGGGCGGAAATCGGCGGCGAGCCCGGCGACCGGGTTGGCACGTACCCACGCGGCCGAACAGGCGGCGCTGGTCAAGCAGGCGCTCGGCATCTGAAACTGAGACAGTTGAAACTGAGACAGTAAAAAAGGTCATACATGTCCACCGAAATCAAGGTTCCCACTCTGGGCGAAAGCGTGACCACGGCAACCGTCGCGCGCTGGATCAGAAAGGTCGGCGAACGGGTCGAGCGCGACGAAGCGCTCGTGGAACTGGAAACCGACAAGGTGACGGTGGAAGTCAACGCGCCCGAAGCCGGGACGATCGAGGCGATCGCGGCGGATGAGGGGGCCGAGGTCGAGGTCGGTGCCCTGCTCGGCACCATCGTGGCCGGTGGAACCGCGAGCGCCGCGCCGCCGGAGGCCAAGCCTGCAGCCATTCCCACAGCGGGCGTCAACCCACCACCTTCGCCATCCGGCCCGGTCGCCCGCAGCGGCCACGCGCCGCTTCCCGCCGCGCAGAAGCTGATGACCGAGCAACAGCTCGAACCCGCCCAGATCGGCACCGGCTCGGGCAAGGATGGCAGGATCACCAAGGGCGACGTGCTCAGCGTCCTCGAAAAGCCGAAACCCGCAGCCGCCCCCGCGACCCCCAAGCCGCCCCGTACCGATGATGTCCGCGAGGAACGGGTGAAAATGACCCGGCTGCGCCGCACCATCGCCGCCCGGCTCAAGGAAGCCCAGAACAACGCGGCCATGCTGACGACCTTCAACGAGGTCGACATGAGCGCCGTCATGGCGTTGCGCGCCGAGTACAAGGATGCGTTCGAAAAGAAGCACAAGGGCGTGCGCCTCGGCTTCATGAGCTTTTTCGTCAAGGCTTGCGTCGCGGCCCTGCACGAGTTTCCGGCGGTCAATGCCGAAATCGACGGCGATGACATCGTCTATAAAAATTTCGTCAACATGGGCATCGCGGTATCGAGCCCCAACGGCCTCGTCGTCCCGGTGTTGCGCGATGCCGACCAGATGAGTTTTCCTCAAATCGAAGCCGCCATCAGCGATTTCGGCAAGCGCGCCCGGGACGGCGCCTTGAAGCTCGACGAGTTGTCCGGCGGAACCTTCTCGATCACCAATGGCGGCGTATTCGGTTCGCTGATGTCGACCCCGATCCTCAACCCGCCCCAGTCGGCAATCATGGGCATGCACAAAATCCAGGACCGCCCGATGGCAATCGGCGGCAAGGTCGAAATCCGTCCGATGATGTATCTCGCGGTCTCCTACGATCACCGGATCATCGACGGGCGCGAGGCCGTGTCGTTCCTCGTGCGGGTGAAGGAAAGTATCGAGGATCCGCGCCGGTTGATGCTGGAAATCTAGAAGCCAAGCTCCCGGCCGGTCGCGGTGGGATCAGGCGATGCCGGGGCGCGAATAGATAACATGAAAGCTTTTTGGTTCTTTTTTACAAAAAAGAACATCTTCCTTGAAGGACCGCCCCATGTCTGACCAGTTCGACCTCATCGTGATCGGCGCCGGCCCCGGCGGCTATGTCTGTGCCATCCGTGCCGCGCAACTCGGCATGAAGGTCGCCTGCGTCGAAAAACGCGCGACCCTCGGCGGCACCTGCCTCAATGTCGGGTGCATACCGTCCAAGGCGTTGCTGCAATCATCCGAGAATTATCACGCCGTCCGGCACGATTTTGCCGCACATGGCGTGATCGCCGGGGAGGTCCGTTTCGACCTGCCCAAAATGATGGGCCACAAGGACGAAGTCGTCACCGCGAACACCAGGGGCGTCGAATTCCTTTTCAAAAAAAACAAAGTCACCTGGCTCAAGGGCGAAGCCCGCTTCAAGACCGCGGATACCATCACGATCGGCACCGAAAGCTACACCGCGAGGTTCATCGTCATCGCCACCGGCAGCGAGAGCGTACCGCTGCCCGGCGTGGCGATCGATGAAACCCGCATCGTCACCTCGACCGGCGCCATCGCGCTCACCCAGGTGCCGCATCATCTCGTTGTCATCGGCGGCGGCTATATCGGCCTCGAACTCGGCAGCGTCTGGCACCGTCTTGGAGCCGAAGTAACGGTCGTGGAGTTCCTCGACCGGCTCGTCCCGACGATGGATGGCGAAATCGCGACCGCCTTCCAGAAAATCCTGACCAAATCCGGCATGAAATTCCGCCTCGGCACCAAGGTAACCAAGGCGGACACCGCCGGTGAAGGCGTCGCCCTCACTCTTGAGCCCGCTGCTGGTGGCACCGCCGAGACCCTCACTGCGGACGTCGTGCTGGTGGCGATCGGTCGCCGTGCCCATACCGAAAATCTCGGACTCGACGCGATCGGGGTGAGCACGGACGCGCGCGGACGGGTCGTGACCGACGCGCATTTCGCGACCAACGTGAAGGGCATCTACGCCATCGGCGATGTGATCGCAGGCCCGATGCTCGCCCACAAGGCCGAGGAGGAAGGCGTCGCCCTCGCTGAAATTCTCGCCGGGCAGGCGGGTCACGTCAATTACGGCGCCATCCCGGGCGTGGTCTACACATGGCCGGAAATCGCCTCGGTCGGCCAGACCGAGGAGGAACTGAAAGCCGCCGGAATCGCTTACAAAGTAGGCAAATTCCCATTCATGGCCAATGGCCGCGCGCGGGCCATGGGCGATACCGACGGTTTCGTGAAACTCCTGTCCGACAAGGCGACCGACCGTTTGCTCGGTGCCCACATCATCGGGCCGGACGCCGGCACGATCATCGCCGAACTGGTGATGGCCATCGAATTCGGTGCCTCCGCCGAAGATGTCGCCCGCACCAGCCACGCTCATCCCACCCTGAACGAAGCAGTCAAGGAGGCGGCGCTGGCCGTGGACGGGCGCGCTCTTCACATTTGAAGGGTCGCGCCTCACCCGGGGATCAAGACCCCCTTGTAGTTACGTTTGCGGATCACCAAAATTTAATTCGAGAACAACATTTCAGTTTCGTCCTCGTTACGGAATACTGTGATCTTGTTCCATTCATCTGCGGAGACCGCCTGACGTGATTTTCAAACCACCCGTCAACCAGGGATGCGCTTGCACCGCCGCCTCAAAGTCCGGCTCGGCGCCCCATGGATTCTGATGTCGCCCGCCACAGCGATCTGCCCGGGGGCGTGGCGTTGGGCCAGTTCGAAAAGATGCTCGCCCTGAGCGAATTTGCCGGTGGCCTTGCGCATGACTTCAACAATCTGCTCGCCGGCATCATCGGCAACCTCGACATGGTCGCGGTTCGCCTCGCGCAGAACGACCATGCATCGGCGGCGTCCTACCTCGAAGGTGCGCGCAGCGCCTCCCGCCGGGCGGCGGGGTTGACCCAGCGACTGCTCGGCTTTTCCGGTCGCCAGCAGGTCATGCCGGTGGCGATCGAACCGGCGCCGTTCCTTGCCGATGCCGCCGAACTCATCCGCCATGCAATCGGCCCGCATATCCCCGTCGCCACCGAGTGCCCCGACGATATCTGGCAGATCCATTGCGATCAGGACCAGCTCGAAATCGCGCTGCTCAACCTCGCCTTCAACGCACGTGACGCAATGGACAATCACGGCCGCATCCAGTTGCGCGCCGCGAATGTCCGCCACGAAAGCCCGACCCTCAACAAGGTTGCGATCCCCGGTGATTACGTCGCGATCAGCGTGATCGATCACGGCACCGGCATGACCGCGCATGTGGCCTCCCGCGCCTGCGAGCCATTCTTTTCCACCAAGGTCAACGTCAAATCCAGCGGCCTCGGCTTGGCCACCGTGTTCGGATTCGCCATGCAATCGGGCGGCGACCTCGTGTTCGAAACCCGTGAAGGCCAGGGCACCACCGCAACCCTCCTCATCCCGCGCGCGGAATGAGCGGACCGGTTCAGTCGTCGCGCTGAACCCGCTCCTGGCGTTCGTGGCGTTCCTGCGCTTCAATCGACAACGTGGCGATCGGTCGCGCCATCAGGCGTTTGAGCCCGATCGGCTCGCCGGTTTCCTCGCAATACCCGTAAGTGCCGTTCTCGATCCGCGCCGTCGCCTGATCGATTTTGCCGATCAGCTTGCGGGCACGGTCGCGCGTCCTCAATTCCAGCGCCCGGTCGGTTTCGACACTCGCGCGGTCGGTAATATCCGGCTCAAGTATTCCGCCTTCCGAAAGGCTCGCCAAAGTCCCGTTGGCTTCCATCAGCAGATCATGCCGCCACCGTAACAGTCTCTGGCGGAAGTATTCGATCTGCATCGGGTTCATGAACTCTTCATCTTCGCTCGGAACGTAATCCGGGGCGAGCGTAATCAACATGAGAATGAGCTCCTCTTGCGAGCCGGCCATCCGGAGATCACCTTGGGCCGCACGCTGGGCCGGCTTATAGCTTCACCCAAAGCCCTCGCCAAGGCCCGGCAGCCCTCAATTCACCGAGCCGTCACACCGGAGCGCCGATCGCCCGATACCGCGCGAGTTCCACCCGCGCGCGCAGCCGGATCGCGCCGATGATCCGGCGCAACGCAGGGTCGTCTGGCTCGATCATCGCCCCCACCGCGTCGTGCAGGCGCGCCAGCGCCTGCCCATCATTCCCGGCCATCGATGCGGCCTGCAACCCGCCGAGGGCGCCGAGCACCGTCTCGCCCGAGAGTTGCGCCGCCCGATCGCGTGTCTGGCTGCCGAAGACTTCCTGCACCGCCAGCAGCCCGCCGAGCGGGCTGGTCGCGGCCAGCGGCAGGGCCGAACCCCCTTCAGTCACCCGAAATCCGCCCGCGACCGCCTGTGCAGTCCCCTTGGCGTTGCGGATCGCCGATATGCGGCCAAGGCCGGTGATGCGGGTCATGCTGTTCTACCTTTCCTTCGAGTAGCCGGAACGACGGTCAGATCCGAGACAGAATTTTCCCGACCGCAATCGACGATTTCCGAGCTTTAGCTGCAAAGTATTAACTTTTGCCTGCGATACTTCGCCCGTGAGCAAAAAAATCTCTCCCTCATCGCCCCAAAACGGGCCGTTCAGCCGGATCATCCTGATCATGGCCCTGCTGTGCGGTAGCATCCTCGCCGCCTGCGCCTCCGCCAGCGCGCAGGTGCGCATCAAGGACATCACGGATATCCAGGGCATCCGGGATAACCAGTTGATCGGCTACGGGCTCGTGGTCGGGCTCAACGGCACCGGCGATTCGCTGAACAACGCGATCTTCACGCGCCAATCCCTGATCGGCATGCTCGAACGGCTCGGCGTCAACACCGAGGATCAGGCCGCGAGCCTGCAGACCAAGGATGTCGCCGCCGTCATGGTCACGGCCAACCTTCCCGCCTTCTCGCACAGCGGCGAACAGATCGATGTCACGGTCTCGGCCCTCGGAGACGCCAAGGACCTGACCGGCGGCACCCTCCTGGTCACGCCTCTGCTGGGTGCGGATGGTCAGGTCTACGCGGTCGCGCAGGGGTCGCTCGTCACCGGCGCGATCAAGGCGAGCGGCGCGAATTCGACCTTCACCCAGGGCGTGCCCACGGTCGGGCGCATCACCAACGGCGCCATCGTCGAACGATCGGTGAATTTCAACCTCGCTTCCGAAACCACGCCGAAGCTCGAATTGCGCAACCCGGATTTCACCACCGCCGAGCGAATCGCCGAGGCGATCAATGCCGATCTCGGTCCCGGTATCGCAACGATGGACGATCCCCGCACCATCACCCTCGATCTCAAAGGCCGCAACGTGGTGCAGGATCTCGCCGATATCGAGGATCTCCGGGTGCAACCCTCGTCCCCGGCGACCGTCGTGGTCGATGAAGCGACCGGTACCATCGTCATGGGAGCGGATGTCCGGATCAGCACGGTCGCGATCGCTCAGGGCAATCTGACGGTGCAGGTCACCAATACGCCGGTGGTCAGCCAGCCAGCCCCGTTCTCGAACGGGCGAACCGTCTCGACCGCGCAGACAACGATTTCGGTCAACAAGGGCAAAGGCAAGAAAATGGACATTCTCCACGGCAGCGTCAGCCTCAGGCAGTTGGTCTCCGGCCTGAATGCCCTCGGCGTCGCCCCGCATGACATGATCAGCATCCTCCAGGCGATCAAGGCGGCCGGCGCGCTGCAGGCCCAGTTGATCGTCCAATGAGCGGCACGATCCTGCCAGTCCCGACGGTGCCGACGGCGCAGGCCCCAAAGTTGATGCCCACAACAGCGGGATCTGCCGCAGCGACCGCCGACAAATTCGAATCGATGGCGATCGCGGCCTTCCTTAAACCGATCTTCGCCACCATGGGCAAGGCCGACGCCCCCTTCGGCGGCGGGTCGGTCGAAAAGCATTTCCAGCCCTTCCTGATCGATGCGATCGCCAAATCGATGGAAGCGCGCGGTGGTCTCGGCCTCAAACCGATGATCGAATCAGCGCTCGCCGCACCGAAGGCCGCTTCGTCCGCCGCGACGCCCAAACTGACCATGCACGCAACGACACCGACAGGAACCACGCCATGACTCCCGCCCCGAAACCCGACCCTGCCATCCTCACCGCTCTGGCCGCGTTGGCTGAAATCCTCGAAGAGGAAAATCAGGCCCTGTCGCGCTCCGATTTCCGGGCCAGCGGCGACCTCGCCGCCCGCAAGCGCGCGGCCATCGGGACGGTCGAAGCCTGCGCCAGTGAGGTCTCTGCGGAAGCCGGTCGCGACCATGCGCGATTTGACGGCGTGCGACGGCGGCTCGACCGCGCGATCGAGCAAAACCGGGCGTTGCTCCAGCAGGCGATCGGCACCCAGCAACGCGTCATCTCCACCATCGTCCAGGCGCTCGAACCGTGCCCCGACGGCACTCCTTATCCCGGGCGGAGCGGCAGCACCGGCTATGGCCGGGCCATGACTCCAATGGCGCTTGCCGTCCGTGCATGACCCGGCCACGCCGGCCGCGCTGGTCACCGGCGGCAGGCTATGGCATTCCCGACACCATGCGTCTCGTTCTGATCACGGCCGCCCCGTTCGAAGCGGTATCCGGTGCCTCGTTCTATCACCGTCGCCTGCTCGCCGCATGGCAGGATATGGGTGGCGAGGCTGAGGTGATCGCGCTGGAAACACCGGCGAAGGCCGCACTGGCGGACCGGTTCGATGACGCGGCGGCCATCGTCGTCGAAGGTTCCGCCTTCGAACTGGCTCTGGCCGCGCTGCCCGGCCTTCAGGCGCGCGGTGCGCTGGCCCTGATCCACCATCCGACCGCGCTGGAACCCGGCACGCCGGAAGCGCGGCGCAATCAGCTCAAGCAACTCGAAACGACGATGCTGCCGAAATTTCGCGGCGTCATTGCGGCGAGCACCCCGATCGCGGAGCGGCTGTCGAGCGAATTCGGCGTTCTGGCGAGCAGGATCCATGTGCTGGTCCCCGGCACCGATCATCAGCCCCAGGTCGCGATCGACGCCGATGCACCCTTCGGCACTCCCTGCACCATCCTCAGCCTCGGCACCCTGACCTACCGCAAGGGTTACGATGTGCTGCTGCGCGCCCTCGCGTTGCTGCCCGATCTCAACTGGCACCTGATCCTCGCGGGCGAGCCGCGCGATCCCGCCTATGCCGCCGAAATCGTCGATCTGATCGACCGGCTGGGCATCGCCGATCGGGTCGAGCGCCATGGTGCCGCCGCCGGTGCCGAACTCGCCGCGCTATGGGCGCGAACCGACCTGTTCGCATCTGCCACCCGTTTCGAAGGCTTCGGCATGGCGATCGCCGAAGCCATGGCCCGTGGCCTTCCGGTCGCGATCACCGATGGCGGGGCCGCCGGCGATCTGGTCGTGGTCGGTGCCGGAATCGTCGCCCCGGTCGACGATATCGCCCAGTTCTCGAAGGCGCTGCGCCGCCTGATCTTCAGCCCGGCCCTGCGCGCCGAAATGGGCGCCATCGCCTGGAACCACGCGCGCAGCCTGCCGCAATGGCCCGAACAGGCCGCGGCACTCGAACGCATCCTTCGCCACTGAACCACCGGCACCTACGGATCGAATCCCGCCATCTCACGGAATGCGGCCTCGCTCAGCACCGCAATGCCCAGCGCCGCCGCCTTCACCGCCTTCGACCCGGCATCCTCCCCGACCACCACGTAATCGGTCTTGCGGGACACCGTCTCGGTCACCTTGGCCCCGAGCGCCTCTGCCCGCGCCTTGGCTTCCGGTCGGGTCATGGCAGTGAGCGTCCCGGTGAACACGATCGTCCTGCCCGAAAACGGCCCCGCCGCCGCCGCCGCGACCTCATCCTCGATTGTGAGCCGCGCAACCAGCCGATCCAATTGTCCGCGATTATGCGGTTCGGCGAAAAACCCGGCGAGTTCCTCGGCGATCGACGGACCGATCCCGCTGATCGACCCCAGTTCCAGCCGCGCATCCGAGCCGATTTCCCCCGACGCCTCCATCTGCGTCCGCCAGTTCGGATAGGAGGTATAATGCCGCGCCAGCAGCCGGGCATTCGCCTCGCCCACCCGCCGGATTCCAAGCGCGTAGATGAAACGCGCAAGCGGAACGCGCCGCCGTGCCTCGATCGCCGCCGCCAGTTTCCGCGCCGAGGTCGCACCCCACCCCTCCAGCGCCGCGATCTCATCGGCCCGGCCCGGCAGATCGAAGACGTCCGCAGCGGTCGCGAGCCAGCCGCGCGCGTGAAACGCCTCAACCGTCTTGTCGCCCATGCCTTCGATATCGAACGCCCCGCGCGAACAGAAATGGATCAGCCGCTCCACGACCTGCGCCGCACAGATCAACCCGCCGGTACACCGCCGCACCACCTCCCCGGCGGGCCGGATCGCCAACGAACCGCAGACCGGACAATGATCCGGAAACACGAACGCCACCGACTCTGACGGCCGATGATCCGCCAGCACCGCAACGATCTGCGGAATCACATCCCCCGCCCGCTGCAATTCCACCGTATCGCCCACCCGTATATCCTTGCGCGCGATTTCGTCCTCATTGTGCAGCGTCGCGTGACTGACCAGAACCCCGCCGACATTCACCGGCTCCAGCGTCGCACGCGGGGTCAATGCCCCGGTCCGCCCGACCTGAATCGTGATCGCACGCAGCACGCTGATCGCCCGTTCGGCCGGAAACTTCCACGCCACCGCCCAGCGCGGCGCCCGCCCGACGAAGCCGAGCCGGTCCTGCAACGCCAGATCGTCCAGCTTGAACACCACCCCGTCGATATCGTAATCAAGCCCCGCCCGTCGCGCCGCCATCTCCTGCTGAAACGCTTCCGCCTCGGCCTCGCTTACCATGCGCGCCAACGGATTGACCCGGAATCCCCAGCGTTCGAGCGTCGCCAGATAATCCGCATGGGTCATCGCAACCGGCGCGCTGGCCTCGCCGCGCGCATAAGCGAACAACGACAACCGGCGCGACGCCGTCACCCGGGCATCGAGCTGCCGCAGGCTCCCCGCCGCCGCATTGCGCGGGTTGGCGAATTGCCGCGCCGACCCCTGCGCCTGCAAACCCTGGTTCAGCGCAAGAAAATCCGGCTTGGTCATATAAACCTCGCCGCGTATCTCGATGAAATCGGGCGCATCATCGGGCAGATTGAGCGGCACCTCATCAAGTGTGCGCAGATTGGCGGTGACATCCTCGCCCACCGCCCCATCCCCCCGCGTCGCCCCACGCACGAACACCCGATCCTGATAGGTCAGCGAAATCGAAAGACCGTCGATCTTCGGCTCGGCCACGAAGCGCAGCGGCGTCGCACCGAGATTGAGAAACCGCCGGATCCGCGTGCAGAATGCCTCAAATTCGCCGGGGTCGAACACATTGTCGAGCGAGAGCATCGGCTGGCGATGCCGCACCTTCTCGAAGCCTGCCGCAGGTGCGGCTCCCACGGTCTCCGGGGCCACGCCCAGCGCCGCCGCCTCGCGCTTCAACGCATCATAAGCGGCATCGTCCATGATCGGCTGGTCGTCGCGATGATACGCGAGGTCCGCCGCCGCCAGCAGTTCGGCCAGTTCCTGCCGCCGCGCCTCGCTCATCCGCCCCCCAGCAGGCTCGCCGCCGCCTCGCGCGCCGCATCGGTGACCATTTCGCCAGCGAGCATCCGGGCAATCTCCTCGCGCCGTGCCGCCGCATCCAGCCGGTGCACCAGCGTCTGCGCCCGGGTGCGCCCCACTGATTTCGCAACCTGAAAATGCGTCGCCGCCCGCGCCGCCACCTGCGGCGAATGCGTCACCACCAGCACCTGCGTGGTCTGCGCGATCCGCGCGAGCCGTTCACCCACCGCCGCCGCGGTCGCCCCGCCGATGCCGCTATCCACCTCGTCGAAAATCAGCGTGCCCACCGGCGATTCCCCGGCCAGAACCACGTTCAGCGCCAGCAGCAGGCGCGACAACTCGCCGCCCGAGGCCACCCGGTCGAGCGCACCCGGCGCATCACCGGGGTTGGTCGCGATCAGAAACCGCACCGCATCCGCCCCGCGCACACCCCATTGCGCCTCCGGCAGGCCGATCCGCTCGACGCTGAACTTCGCCCGGTCCAGCTTCAACGGCGGCAATTCCTGCCCGACCGCACGCGCCAGCCGCGCCGCCGCCCGGTCCCGCGCCGCGCTCAGCGCCGTTGCCGCCACCACGTATTCACCGCGCGCCGCCGCCGCCGCCGCCGCGCACCGCTGCAACGAAGCGGTCCCGGCATCGAGCGTGGCAAGGCGCGCGATGAACCGTTCCAGCAAGGCAGGGAGCTCAGCCGGCACGACGCCATGCTTGCGCGCCATGGCCCGCAGCGCGAACAACCGCTCCTCGATCGCCTCCAACCCGCGCGGGTCGCCCTCCACCTCGTGCGCCGCGCGGGACAGCAGCGTCTCGGCCTCGGCCAGCGCCTCCTCGGCCCGTTCGATCGCGGCGAGCGCCTGGCCGATCACCATTCCCTGCTCCGCCGCCGCAATCCGCCCCAGCGCCCGCGCCGCACTCCGCAACATCGCCCCCGGCCCGTTCGACCGCCGCTCGCGCGGCGCCAACTCGCCCAGCGCGGTGCCGATCGCCTCGGCCCGACGCTCCGCCCCCTGCATCAACTGACGCGCGGCGGCGAGTTCATCCTCCTCGCCCTCGCGCGGCGCCAGCGCGGCGAGTTCATCGACGGCGTGGCGCAGGAAATCCTCGTCGCGCAGCGCCTCGGTGAGGGCGATCTCGGCATCCGCCCGCGCCGCCTCGGCAGCCTGCCAGGAGCCGTGCAGCGAAGCCACGGTATCACGCAGCGCCCGATCGACGCCGTAATCATCGAGCATCGCGCGCTGGGTCGCCGGGTCCGACAGGCCGATCTGCGCGTGCTGCCCCTGAATTTCGATCAACAGATCCGCCACGCGCCGCAACAGCGCCACACCCACCGGCTGATCGTTGATCAGCGCGCGCGAACGCCCATCCCGCGCCACGATCCGCCGCAGCAGGATCTCGTCCCCCGCCTCGATCCCGTGATCCTCCAGCAATCGCTGCGCCGGATGGTCCGCCGCCACCGCGAACGAGGCGGTCACCACCGCCTGCGCCGCCTCGGTACGGATCAGCCCGGCATCGGCCCGCGCCCCCAGCGCCAGGCCGAGCGCATCGAGCAGGATCGACTTGCCCGCCCCGGTCTCGCCGGTGAACGCCGCCAGCCCGCCATCGAACCCGAGATCGAGCCGGTCGATCAGCACGACATCGCGGATCGACAGCGCGGTGATCATGACCGCGGCGCGCGGCTCAGAGCAGCCCGAACAGGAACCCGCCGGATTTACGCGGTGGGGTGGCCCCGTTCAGCAGATGATGCGCGCCGAGCTTGTCGTAGGCGAGCTTGTACCAGTGCGATCCGGGATAATTATACCCCAGCACCGCCGCCGCCCGCCGTGCCTCAGGGATCAACCCGAGGTCGAGATCGCACTCCACCAGCCGTTCCAGCGCCTCGGGCACGAAGGTCGTGGTCTGATATTGCTGGATCACGATCTGAAACTGATGGATCGCGGCAGGATACAGGTTCTGCCGCTCATAAAATCGCCCGATCGCCATTTCATGCCCGGCGAGCCGGTTCTGCGCCAGCCGCAGTTTCACCCTGGCATCCCGCGCATAGGCACTGTCGGGGAAGCGGGTGACCACATCCTGCAGCGCCTGCACCGCTTCGAGCGTGAAGGTCTGGTCGTGATGCACGCCCTCGATCTGCTCATAGAAGCAGAGCGCCTTCAGATAATACGCATAGGCCGCATCCGGGCTTGCCGGATGCAATTCGATGAAGCGGTTGAGCGCCCCCACCGCGGAATCGAAATTCTGCCGGCGGAACTCGGCATAGCCGTGCAGCAATTCGGCATGGGTCGCCCAGGTCGAATACGGGTAATTGGTCTCGACCGCGTTGAACGCCTCGGACGCTTTCTTGTTCTCGCCCTTCTGCAGATAGGCGAGCCCGTTGGAATAGAGTGTCCCGGCCGACGCGAGCGGCTTGGCCTCCTTGCCCTTGCCGCCCTTGCCGGTATGGGCCGACCCGCCGAACAGCCCGCAGCCGCCCAGCGCCAGGGGCACGAGCAAGGCAAGACTCATCCAGCGGGAAGACCGGCCTGGGGCAGACTGGCCTCGGGGCGACCCCATTGCGGGGTGCGAAGCGGGCGGAATCGTCTGGGGGTGCGCGTGCGTCATCGGGCCGGGCTTATAGCATGTGATTCGGTGGCGCGAAGCCTCTGCGCCGGTCCCGCGCGGGAAAACCCCCGGAACATCGCAAACCACGCGAAAAACCCTGCCGAAACCGGCGGAAATCGGCCCGTGGCGCTTGCGCCTTGCTGCGGATGTGCGTATCTCTGCCACCAGCTGCGGGCATTCTGTCCGCGGCTCGTTCCAGCTACCGGAACGCCCAGCAATCCACCCGGTCCCCCGGGCAGTCGAGGCTTCATCGCCCGCATACCAAACCGGCCGCGCAAGTGGTCTCGTTTCAAGGATTTAAACCGCTTCATGGGTTCAATCGCAACCGTTGCGCGCCAGCACGGCGCAGACCAATACACCGGCACTGACGATTTCGCCGCGCTGCTCGACAGCACGCTCGGCAGCAACACCGGCTTCGAAGGCTCGGTGGTGTCAGGCCGCGTCTCCCGCATCGACGACGAATTCGTCGTGGTCGATGTCGGTCTCAAGAGCGAAGGCCGGGTTCCGCTCAAGGAATTCGGCGGCCAGGAAGTCAAGCCGGGCGATGTGTTCGACCTCTTCATCGAACGCTACGAGGACAAGGATGGCTCGATCGTCCTCTCCCGTGAAAAGGCCCGCCGCGAGGAGGCATGGACCGCGCTCGAACGCGCGCATGAGGCACAGACCCGCGTCAACGGCATCATCCATGGCCGCGTCAAGGGCGGGTTCACCGTCGATCTAGGCGGCGCGACCGCGTTCCTGCCGGGCAGCCAGGTCGATATCCGGCCGGTGCGCGACGTCACCCCGCTGATGGGCATGTCCCAGCCGTTCCAGATCCTGAAAATGGATCGCGCGCGCGGCAACATCGTCGTCTCCCGCCGCGCGGTCCTCGAAGAGACCCGCGCCGAACAGCGTTCGGAGCTGATCCAGGGCCTCAAGGAAGGCCAGATCCTCGACGGCGTGGTCAAGAACATCACCGATTACGGCGCGTTCGTCGATCTCGGCGGCGTCGATGGCCTGCTCCACGTGACCGATATCGCATGGCGCCGGATCAACCACCCGGCCGAGGCGCTGACCATCGGCCAGCCGGTCCGCGTGCAGGTGATCCGCTTCAATTCGGACACCCAGCGCATCAGCCTCGGCATGAAGCAGCTTGAGACCGATCCGTGGGAAGGCGTTGACGTCAAATATCCGCCCGGCATCAAGGTCACCGGCCGCGTCACCAACATCACCGATTACGGTGCGTTCGTGGAGCTCGAACCGGGCGTCGAAGGCCTGGTCCACGTTTCCGAAATGTCCTGGACCAAAAAGAACGCCCACCCCGGCAAGATCGTGGCGACCAGCCAGGAAGTCGAGGTCATGGTGCTCGACGTCGATGCCAGCAAGCGGCGGATTTCGCTCGGCCTCAAACAGGTCTCGCGCAACCCGTGGGAACAGTTCATGGACGAACATCCCGTGGGCTCGCTGGTCGAAGGCGAGATCCGCAACATGACCGAGTTCGGCCTGTTCATCGGCCTCGCTCCGGAAATCGACGGCATGGTCCACATGTCCGACCTCTCGTGGGACGAGCCGGGCGAACTGGCGATGGCGAAGTTCAACAAGGGCGATATCGTCAAGGCCAAGGTGCTCGATGTCGATGTCGAGAAAGAGCGCATCAGCCTCGGCGTGAAGCAGCTCGAGGAAGACCCCGCCGCCGGCGTGCTCGATCGCGTCCACAAAGGCATGATCGTCACCTGTGTCATCACTGCCGTCCAGACCAACGGGCTCGAAGTGAAGGTGGACGACGTTCTGACCGGCTTCATCCGCCGTGCCGAACTGGCCCGCGACAAAGGCGATCAGCGCCCCGATAAATTCGCCGTTGGCGAAAAGATCGACGCCAAGATCACCGCAGTCGACCGCGCATCGCGCAAGTTGCAGCTCACGGTCAAGGGCAAGGAAATCGACGAGGACAAGCAGGCGATGGCCGATTTCGGTTCGTCGGATTCGGGTGCCTCGCTCGGCGACATCCTGGGTGCCGCGATCCGTCGCCGCAACCAGCAGGCTCAGGGCGAAAACTGAGACTGACGATCATCGTATCAGAGAAACGCCGTCCTTCGGGGCGGCGTTTTTTTTTAGTTGGTCGGGCCGATCATGTTCGGCACGCAATGGCAGGCATGGCCCACCCCGCCACCGATGCAATGGCCGATTCGCAAGCGCCGCCACACTGACTTATACGTGCATGATGACAGATATCACGGCGCATGACCGTTTTCGGGCGATGAACTCACCATGATCGGCCCGCGCCCCAATCCCCGGATCGACCAGCGGCTCGACCATGCCGCCGCCGCGTGCACCCGGCGCGGCACCCAGTTCACCGCCCAGCGCCGCGCCGTGTTCGGCCTGATCCTCGAAGCGAACAAGCCGGTCACCGCCTACGAATTGCTCGACCGGTTCCGCGCCACCCACAAGGCCGCGACCCCCGCCACCATCTACCGCGCCCTCGAATTCCTGCTCGCGAACGATCTGATCCACAAGGTCGAAAGCCTCAGCGCCTTCATCCCCTGCATCGAGGCCGATCATCACGACCACGCCGCCCAGTTCTACATCTGCCGTCGCTGCGGCGCGGTCGCCGAGCGGGACGATCACGCCGTGGTCCACGCCCTCGAAGCCGCCGCCAGCGCGCTCGGCTTCAAACCGGAATCGATCATCGTCGAAGTCACCGGCCTGTGCGCGGCCTGCGCTGCGGCCTGACCCGCGCGGCCCGATCCGCCCTGATCAGGCCCCCACGGACCGGACCACCCCGAACCGCAGCCCCGACCGTCCGAGCGCATAAGCCAGCGCCCCGAACCCGCCGACGAAAAACCCGACCGGCCAGTTGGTGACATAGGACAGCGCAATCGCCGCCCACACGATGATCAGCGACAGCATCACCGAAAGCCCAAGCGCAAGTCCGGGCCGATCGGTCAGGTTCCGCGCCGCCGAAGCCGGCCCCACCATCAGGCTGAACACCAGCAGCGCCCCCACCACCGGCAGCGCCACCGCCGAGGCCATCGCGAGAATGATCAGAAACGCGAGATCGAGCCGCCCCGGCGCCGCCCCGCGCGCCTGCGCCAGCTCCCGCGAGACCGAGCCGAGCAGCAACGGGCGGAACAGCAGCACGATCGCCCCGGCGGCCAGCGCACAGACCACGGCGATCGGCGCGATATCCCGTGCCCCGATCCCCAGGATCTGCCCGAACAGCAGGCCATAGACCTCCTGCGAATATTCCGCGGTCTGGCTGAGAAACAGCGTCCCCAGCCCCAGCAGCAACACCAGCGTCAGCGCGGTCGCCACTTCCGGCCGGCCGCGCCTGCTGAGCGCATCGATCCCGATCACCCCGAGCAGGGCAAATATCACCAGCCCCGCGATCTCGTTGATCCCGAGCCACGCCGCCGCCGCCGCACCCGGAAACGTGCTCAGTGGCAGCGCATGCGCCGCGAAGGACGAGCCGCGCACCACGACGAAAAACCCGACCAGCCCCGCCGTCGCCGCGACGATCGAAGCGACGATCCAGGTATTGACCATGAAGCTGGAAAACATCTCAGCCGCCCGGCTCGAAACAGGAAACCGGAGCGGGCAGGGCGGTCGCGCGCCGCCGGGCCAGCGCGCCGCCGACCGGCCCGGCAGCCGCATAACTCGCAACCACGATCACCACCACGAAAAAACTCACCGGCCAGCCATGCCCCGGCGTCCAGTAGAAACTGTCATAGGCCAGCGCGATTCCGCCCCAGGTCGCGACCAGACCGATCGTCACCGCCAGAACGATCGCCCAGACCGGCCGCGTCGCCACCCGCAGCGCCGCCGCCGCCGGCCCGATCAGCAGCGCGGTCGAAAGAATCGCCCCGATCGTCATGGCCGACAGCGCCACCGCAACCGCCAGCACCAGCAGATGCAGCAGCCCCAGCAGCCGCGCGTTGATACCCCGGATCGCCGCCAGATCGGGATCGATCGCAATCAGCAGCAGGGGCCGGTACAACACCACGCTCACCGCCAGCGCCAGCGCCCCCACACCCAGCGCAAACGGAACGGTGCCCGGCGCGATCGCGAACATCGAGCCGAACATCACGGTATTCGCCGCCCCGCTCGCACTCGTCGTGCTGATATCGAGGTACAGGAACAGCGCGGTCAGCCCGAGCCCCGCCCCGAGCACGATGCCGGTGACCAGATCCCGCTCGCGGATCTGCCGCGCGCCGATCATCTCCATCCCGCCCGCGCCCAGCGCCGCCATCGCCAGAAATCCCGCCAGAGCCGGAATGCCGAGAAGCAGCGAGGCCGAGCCGCCGGCACTGCTGATATCCGCCAGCGCATGCCCCGCGAAAGACTGCCCGCGCATCACGGTGAACACCCCCACCACCGCCGAAACCACCGCCGCCCCGCCGCCGATCAGCAGCGCCACCTGCACCGGCCCATTGCCGAAAAATCCAGCCCCGATCATCCGCCCTCCCTCAGCCGCATTCAGGGGATCTGCGCCACATGCACCGGCGCACAGGCGATATCCGCATCCAGCCCGTTCTCGCCCCCGGCAGCGACCACCAGAACCCGCCCATGCACGCTGATCACGTCGATATGATAGCCATACAGCCGGCTCAACACCGAACCCCGCACAACCTCACCCACGCTGCCGCTCACCGAGCGCCCGTTGGCGAGATACACGATCCGGTCCATCACCGGCAGTAGCGGGTTCATGTCGTGCGCCGACAGCAACACCGTGATCCGCTGCTCGAACGACAACCGGTGCAACAGCGCCACCACTTCCGCCACGCTGCGCAGATCGAGATTGGCCAGCGGCTCATCCAGCAACAGCAGCTTCGGCCCGCGCACCAGCGCATGCGCGATCATGATCCGCTGCTGCTGCCCGCCCGACAAATCCCCCACCCGCCGGTCGGCAAAACCGGTCGCATCCACCGCCGCGAGCATCGCATCCACCGCGCGCCGTCGCGCAAGTGAGGGCAGCGGCAACCCGAACCGATGCCCGTCCATCCCCAGCGCCACCACATCCCGCGCCCGCAGCGGCATGAACGGATCGAGCTGGATCTTCTGCGGCACATATCCAACCTCGCCCCCACCGGTCGCCACCGTGCCACCCTCAGGCTTCACCAGGCCGAGAATACTCCGCAACAACGTCGTCTTGCCCGAACCGTTCGAGCCGATCAGCCCGCAGAACGACCCCTGCGGCAGGCTGAACCCGACCTGATCGAGCACTTTGCGGCCCGAAAAACTGACCGAGAGGGAGTTTACGTTGAGCATGGTTAAGGAAGACCTACTTTTTTGAAAAAAGTAACAAAAAACTTTCGCTGGTTCGGGTCATGGGCGCTCTATGGCCGTCGCCTCCTGACCTGAGGAGCGCCAAAAAATTACCCTTCACTTGCCGCCCAGCAACGACTGGGTCGAAATCCCCCCCGTCACCGCCCGTTGCAGGGCCTGAACTTCCGCCAGCATCCATGACTGATAGTCATACCCCGGCGTCGGCATCGTCTCATAGACCCCCACGACCGGGATATGATCTTTCCGCGCCAGATCCAGAAACGAGGCGGTCAGCGGGTCGGTCACCTGCTGGTTATAGACGAACACCTTGACCTTATGTGCGTTGAACAGCGCATTCTGCATCGCGACATCCTGCGGCGAGGGATCGGTCCCGTTCATGATCGCGGCCTGAAGGCTGAACGGCGTCTCGATATCCGCCCCCGCCGCCTCAAGCATATAATCCCCCACCGGCTCGGTCACCGCCACCGGCGTGCCGCCATACCGCGCCTTGAACGCCGCAATCGCCGCATACCACGGCTTCAGCGACGCATCGAACCTCGCCACATTCGCCTCGAAATACGCCGCATGCCCCGGCGCCATCCGCCCCAGCGCGGCCGCCACCGCCTTCGCGACCACCGGCATCGTGGTCGGAGCATACCATAAATGCGGGTTCGGCGTGGCATTCGGCAGACCCAGCACATGCTGCACATTGATCACGACGCGATGCGGATCGGGTGCCGCGGCAATGATCTTGTCCGCCCAGCTATCGTACCCCACGCCGTTTTCCACCACCAGCGCCGCCCCCGCGATCTGCTGCGCAACGCGCGGGCTCGCCTCGAAACTATGCGGATCGGTGTTGGGATTGGATTCGATCGCACTGGCCGCAACATACCGCCCGCCGATCTGCTGGATCACATTGGCATATTCATTCTCGATCCCGACCGCCCTGATTGGCCCATCCTTGATCGGCCCGGCGGCCAGAGCACACCCAGTGCCCGCCACCCAAACCGCCAGCACCAGCGCCGCCCGAAAATCCGCCATACCCCACGCCCCCGAAATGATCCGAACGGATGATATGACATATCATATCATCCGTCCAGTCCCTTCCGCAGGGCGCGGGGCGGGTAGGCTCAGCCCTTGTAGTTCGGATTGATGTCGTGCAGCGGCAGCGCGTTCACCCAATCCCACGAATTGCCGAGAAACACCGTCCCGCCAATGATAGCCGGGCTCACGATCCCGAACCGCCCTCCAACGTGCACGCTGTGGATCTCCTTGCCCGTCTTGGGATCGAGCGCGTACACGCTCGGCCCGGTCGAGACATAGAGCGTGCCCTTGTAATAGGTCGGCGCCCCGCGCGCCGCACCCGCCGGACCCGCATTCGGCACGTTCCAGCGCCAGAGCTGCTTGCCGGTCTTGAGGTTGAGCGCAACATAATCCGAAGTCACCGGGCTGCCGACATAAACCACCCCGTCATGCACCATCGGCACACCGCCCTTGAACGCCGGAATCTTCGGCCCCCGGCCCATCTTGTCGGTCCACAACACCTTGCCGGTCTTCGCGTTCCAGGCGCGCACGGTTGTGTTCATCGTGCCCTTGCCGTTGGTCGTCCGCACGTCGGAAACCGCGTCCTGCACCACCACACCGTCGGAAACAACGGGCGAAACATCGCCCATCCCGGTATTGGCCGCCTTCGGAATCGTGCCCTTCCAGGCGACCTTCCCGGTCTTGGCATCGAGGCTGTAGAGATACGGCTTCACCGACATCGCAACGAAAACATGGCCCTTGTACACCGCCGGGCTCGACATGTTGGCAATCCCGCCGAGGTGGTTCTTCCACACCTGCTTGCCGGTCTCGGCATCGATCGCATAGGCGTTGCCGGTGCCGGTCGTGATGAACAGCTTGCCATTGTCATAGGCCGGCGTCGGCATCGCTTCGCCGCGCGTCGCGAAATACCATTTCAGCTTGCCGGTCTTGCGGCTCACCGCATAAACCCCGTTATACGAAATATCGAGCCCGCGCGCCGCCTTCGAGGGGTCGTTCTTGAACGCCACCACATTGGCGAAATTGAAGCTCACGCTGCCCGCCGAAAGATAAACCAGCTTCTTCACGACAACCGGATTGCCCATCAGGTAGTTGCCCACCGGGCTGGTGCGCCAGATCAGCTTGCCGGTCTGGGCATTGATCGCATAGGCGAACATATCGTCGCTCTCGGCATAGACCACGCCCTTCGCGAAGGCCACGCCGAGCGCATTGCCATAAAACTGGGTCTGCACCGGCAGCGCCTCGCGAATCCCGTAAATCTTCGCCCCGTAAGGCTCATTGTCGGAAAGCGGCCACGCCCGCGCTTCGGGAAAATTCCACTTCACCCCGTTCCTGATCCAGGCCGGCGCGCTGGCAGGCACCGGAAACGCGGCATTGTGCGAAGGCTTGCCATACGCATGGGTCCAGGCATCCGGCGGAATCTGCGCATCCGCCCCGGTCGGCGCGTTCTGCGGAATGTAAAGCCGCGCATAAGGATTGTTCGGATCGAGCGCCGCCTCCTGCTTGTTGGCGGCGGCGGACGGGGTGGTGCCCTGCGAAGTCCCCAAAGTCGGCTTCGGCTTCGTGCTGTCCTTGTCCGGATGGCTGCCGCTTGCGGCATACCCGATCCCCGTGCTCGACATCACCAGCGCAAGCACAATCGCAGAACACGCGAGACCAGACCGCGGCAGCGGCAGATATCTTGGCTTGTCCATAGACACTTCCTCCAATTTACAAATATTTACACAGCAAGAGCAGATTATCACGAAATACCGACGCCGAAACCAAAGTCGCGGTTCTGATACCGATACAAGTGAACTAGTCCTCTACCTGTTATTCATGAAGGAGAATATTTTGGCAACTGCCCGTCATCACGCACAATTGTTCATGATTCAACCCTTGTATTGCTGCAATGCGTCATCCAATCGGTTCCATTCGCCGGTATCTGCCGGAATCCCGAACCGCAGCCACGCCGTCTGCCGCTCGAACCGCCGCACCAGTATCCCCTGCGCCGCCAGATGCTCGAACCACCGTCCCGCCGTCTCCGATGCCGCCAGCCGGAACAGCAGCGTCCCGCCGATGATATCGAACCCAGCGCGTTCCAACATCGCATCCAGCCGCGCCACCCCGCGCCCAAGCGCCTCCCGCGACGCCGCAAGCCAGGCCCGATCCCCCAGCGCCAGCGTCCCCACCGCGATCGCCGGCCCGGAAACCGCCCAGGGCCCGAGCGCCGCCCGCACCCGCCCGACCATTGCGGGCGCCGCCAGCGCGAACCCGAGCCGCACCCCCGCCAGCCCATAGGTCTTGCCGAACGAGCGCAGCACCACGATCGCCGGATGCGGCAGGGCAGGGGCCAACCCCACCCCATCGGCCAGATCGGCGAACGCCTCATCCACCACCAGCCAGCCGCCGCGTGCCGCCATCGCATCGGCGAGCGCCATCAACGCCCCGCCCGGCACGACCCGCCCATCCGGATTGTTCGGCTGGCACACCACCACCACCTCGGCTTCCCCCGCCTCGCCGAGCGCGGAAATCTCACGCACCACACGTTCCGCCCGCGCCCACGACGCCGCATGTTCGGCGTAGGTCGGCCCCACCACCGCAACGCGCCGCGCCGCAATCAACCGCGGCAGCAGATCGATCAGACTCTGGGTCCCCGGCGCCGCCACCACCATCGCCGCATCCGCCACGCCATAGGCGCGCGCCGCCACCGCTTCGAGCCGCAGCACCGCCTCCACCTCCGGCAGCCGGGCGAAACAGGAAGGCGGCAATTCGGGCACCGGATACCCCACCGGATTGATCCCGGTCGACAGATCGATCCACGGCAACCGCGCCGCCGGATACCGCAACGCCGCCGCCTCAAGCCGGCCGCCATGCAGTATCGCCCCGCCGATCTCCTCGGCGCCCGATGTGTTATCACCACCCAATGACCCCATCTCCCCGCCCCTATCCATGATTTTCCCGATCACCGTGCCGCTCGCGGCGCTGTCCCTCACCATCGAGGCGATCACCGGCTACCCCGACCCGATCTTCCGCCTGATCGGCCATCCCGTGGTCTGGATCGGCAGCCTGATCGCCCGGCTCGATCACCGCCTGAACCACCCATCCGCCCCGCCCGCAACCCGCCGCCTGATGGGCGTCTTCGCCCTCATCCTGATCCTGCTCGCCGCCATCCTTCCCGCCGCCGTCCTTCAGGCCGCCAGCCTCGTCCTGCTGCCGCGCGCCGTCGCCCTGCTCCTCATCGCCCTGCTCGCCAGCGCCCTGCTCGCCTCGCGCAGCCTCGCCACCCATGTCCGCGCCGTCGAACGCGGGCTCGCCCGCAGCCTCGCCGATGGCCGCGCCGCGGTCTCCCACATCGTCGGCCGCGCCCCCGAAAGCCTCGATCATGCCGGCGTCGCCCGCGCCGCGATCGAAAGCCTCGCGGAAAACTTTTCCGATGGCGTGATCGCCCCGATCCTGTGGTGCGCCCTGCTCGGCCTGCCCGGACTCGCCGCCTACAAGGCCGCCAACACCGCCGACAGCATGATCGGCCATCGCACCCCGCGCCACGAAGCCTTCGGCTGGGCCGCCGCCCGGTTCGACGATCTCATCAACCTCCCCGCCTCGCGCCTCGCCGCCCTCCTCATCATCGCCGCCGCCGCCCTGCATCCCGGCACCGATGCCGCCGCCGCCCTCCGCGCGGTCCGCCGCGACGCCGCGAGCCACCGCTCGCCCAACGCCGGCTGGCCCGAGGCCGCCATGGCCGGTGCCCTCGGCCTGCGCCTCGCCGGCCCGCGCACCTACGGCGCGGTCACCATCGACGATGCCTGGATGGGCAGCGGCACGCCGGACGCCACCGCCGACGACATCGCCCGCGCCCTCGCCTTGTTCCGCCGCGCCACAATCCTGCAAATCCTCCTGCTCTGGCTTCTCACGCTGATCATCTGGCGAGCGTAAGCAAACCCGCGATATCGACATGCGCCTCCAGATGATCCGCCAGCGCATCGAGCGCATCCTCGATCTCGCGCCGATGATCCCGCGCCCCCGCCGCCGCCCCGAACCGCCGCAGCATCGCCGCCCGCGCGCCATCAGCACCGAACAGCCCGTGCACATAAGTCCCGCTCACCAGCCCATCGCCCGATCGCGCCCCATCGACCCGGCCATCGTCGAACCGAACGAAGGGTGCGCTCACTCCCGGCCCGAAACTGCGCCCGCCATGCATTTCATACCCCGCGACCACCGCATCATCCGCGCCCACCAGCCTGCCGCGCACCGCCGTCAACCGCTTGTCCCCGGTCAGCACGGTCTCGACATCGAGCAATCCCAGCCCCGGCACCTCCGATGCCACGCCCTCGACCCCGTCGGGATCGGCAATCCGCCGCCCCAGCATCTGATACCCGCCGCACAAGCCGAGCACATGTCCCCCGCGCCGGACATGCGCCAGAATATCCGCCTCCCACCCGAACGCCCGCAACGCCGCCAGATCGGCAATCGTCGCCTTCGATCCGGCCAGCACCACGAGATCGGTCGCCACCGGCAGCGCCGCCCCGTCCCGCAGAAATGTCAGCTCGACCTCGCTCTCCCCGAACAACGGATCGAGATCGTCGAAATTCGCGATATACGGCAGCACCGGCACCGCAATCCGCAGCGCTTTCCCCGCCCGCACCGGTGCCACCCGCGCCGCCAGATCCGCCGCATCCTCCGCCGGCAACGCCCGCACCCGCTCGAAATGCGGCACCAACCCCAGCGCGCGCCACCCGGTCCGCGCCGCGATCAGCGCCATCCCCTCGGCGAACAACCCCGCATCGCCCCGCATCCGGTTCACGATGAACCCCACGATGCACGCGGCATCCGCCGGATCGAGCACCACCTGCGTCCCGACCAGGCTGGCAATCACCCCGCCCCGGTCGATATCCCCGATCACCACCACCGGCACGTCGCCCGCACGGGCAAATCCCATATTGGCAATGTCGTTCGCCCGCAGGTTCACCTCGGATGCACTGCCCGCCCCCTCGACCAGCACGATATCCGCCCGTCCCCGCAGACGCGCGAAACTCTCCATCACATACGGCATCAATTGCGGCTTCACCGCCTGATAGTCCCGCGCCCGCGCCGTGCCGAACACCCGCCCCTGCACGATCACCTGCGATCCCAAATCGCTCTGCGGCTTCAGCAACACCGGATTCATATCCACATGCGGATCGACCCCGCACGCCAGCGCCTGCAACGCCTGCGCGCGCCCGATCTCGCCACCCTCCGGCGTCACCGCCGCATTGTTGGACATGTTCTGCGGCTTGAACGGCAACACAAGCAGCCCCCGCCGCGTCAGCGCCCGCGCGAGGCCGGCCACCAGCGTCGATTTCCCCACGCTCGATCCGGTGCCCTGAAACATCAGAGACGCACCGCCGCGTAAAGCCATCAGAATTCGATACCCTCCTGCGCCTTCACCCCGGAGGCGAAATGATGCTTCACCGCAGCCATCTCGGTCACCAGATCCGCCGCCGCAACCATCTCCGGCTTCGCATTCCGCCCGGTCACCACCACGTGCATCGCCGCGGGCCGCGCCGCAATCGCCGCCAGCACCTCATCGATCGCCAGATAATCATAACGCAGCGCGATGTTCAGCTCATCGAAAATCACCAGCGCAATATCCTCCCGCGTCAGCAACCCCGCCGCCACCTCCCACGCCCGCCGGCACGAGGCCACATCCCGCGCCCGATCCTGCGTCTCCCAGGTGAACCCTTCGCCCATGGTGTGAAACTCGATCATGTCGCCGAACCGCGCCAGCGCCGCCCGCTCGCCGCTTGCCCACGCCCCCTTGATGAACTGCACCACCGCCACCCGCCGCCCATATCCGAGCATCCGCAACGCCAGCCCGAACGCCGCGGTCGATTTGCCCTTGCCCTTGCCGGTATTGACGATCAACAACCCTTTCTCGATCGTCTTGCCCGCCACCTCCTCATCCTGCACGGCCTTGCGCTTCGCCATCTTCTCCCGATGCCGCACCTCGTCCTCGCTCATGCCGCCCTCACTTCACCACCAGCGGCAATCCCGCCACCATGAAAACCACCCGATCCGCCCGCGCCGCCACGCGCTGATGCAACACTCCCGCCGCATCCCGAAACCGCCGCCCCAATGGAGTCTCCGGCACGATTCCCAACCCGACCTCGCTCGCCACCAGCACCGTCGCCGCAAGCCGCGCCGCCAGCGCCGCCTCCAACCCGTCAAACGCCGCCTCGATATCGAAATCCCCCAGCATCAGATTGGTCAGCCACAACGTCAGGCAATCCACCAGCACCGGCGCATCCCCCGCCGCCGCCAACGCTGCCGCCAGTTCCACCGGCGCCTCCACCGTCCGCCACCGCTCATCCCGCCGGGCCCGATGCACCGCAATCCGCTCGCGCATCTCATCATCGAAGACCTGCGCCGTCGCCACATACCACCACGGCGAGGCCAAACCCCCAATCACCCCCTCACCGTACCGGCTCTTGCCCGACCGCGCGCCTCCCAGAACAAACGTCAATGATCGGCTCATCGGACACTCCGAAGGTGTGGCGGGTGGGGTAAGGAAGGCGAGGGGCGCTGCCCCTGGACCCCGCCAAAGGCGGAGCCTTTGGAATCCACTGGTTTTGGTCTTGGGAGGGCGATGCGTCGTGCCGCTGAATGGCAGTTGCCTGGATCGCCCTCCCAAGACCAAAACCTAAAGGGTTCTAAGGGCGTCGCCCTTAGCGGGGGTCCAGGGGGCAGCGCCCCCTGGCCTTGCCTCACTCAGCCGCCTCAGCCGTCTCGGTCTCGGTCGGTGCGACCATCATGGCCTTTTCGACCACGGCGGCCTGTTCGCGGATGCGTTTTTCGATGGCGGCGGCCATATCCGGGTGATCGCGCAGGAACTGCTTGGCGTTTTCCCGTCCCTGACCCACGCGCACGCTGTCATAGCTGAACCAGGCGCCGGATTTCTCCACGATTCCGGCCTTCACGCCGAGGTCGATGAGTTCGCCGACCTTCGATATGCCTTCGCCGTACATGATATCGAATTCGACCTGCCGGAACGGCGGCGCGAGTTTGTTTTTCACCACCTTCACGCGGGTCTGATTACCGGTGACTTCCTCACGATCCTTGATCGCGCCGATCCGGCGGATTTCCATGCGGACGGAGGCATAGAATTTCAACGCATTGCCGCCCGTCGTGGTTTCCGGGTTGCCGAACATCACCCCGATCTTCAGCCGGATCTGGTTGAGAAAGATCATCATGGTCTTCGAGCGCGAGATCGACCCGGTCAGTTTCCGCAGTGCCTGGCTCATCAACCGCGCGTGGAGCCCGACATGGGAATCCCCCATCTCGCCCTCCAGTTCCGCGCGCGGCACGAGGGCCGCAACCGAATCGATCACCAACACGTCGATCGCGCCGGAGCGCACCAGCGTATCAGCGATCTCCAGCCCCTGCTCGCCGGTATCCGGCTGCGAAATCAACAGGTTATCGACATCGACGCCCAGTTTCCGGGCATAGATCGGATCGAGCGCGTGCTCCGCATCGATGAAGGCGCAGGTACCGCCGCGTTTCTGGGCTTCGGCGATGGCATGGAGCGCCAAAGTCGTCTTGCCCGAGGATTCCGGCCCATAGATTTCGATCACCCGCCCGCGCGGAAACCCGCCGATCCCGAGCGCAAGATCCAGCCCGAGCGAGCCGGACGGCACGACGTCGATTTCCTCGTTGCCCGGCCGCGCCCCCATCCGCATGATCGAGCCCTTGCCGAACGCCCGCTCGATCTGCACCAGCGCGGCGTCGAGAGCCTTGTTCTTTTCCATCAATCAACTCCTCAAGCGTGTGGGAAACGCAACTTTAACGCGAAGTCACTCTAATCGCCGAATCGCGACTCGTCGAGTATGAGTTTTGCATGAAGAGAACAGAACAGCAACGCTTCCGGAAAGGATTTATTAACTATTTGTTTCCGTCATGTTCTCACGCGCCGACACCGAACCGCCAGATCGTGGTCGAGCGGAATTCCTCCCCGGGATCGAGCCGCGTCGAGGGAAAATGCGGCCGGTTCGGCGCATCGGGAAAATGCTGGGTCTCGAACGCCATCCCGTCACCCGCGCGGATCAACGCGCCATGGCTGCCCGGAATCGTCCCATCCAGCTTGTTCCCCGTATAAAACTGCACCGCAGGCTGGTCGGTCTCGATCGTCAGCACCCGCCCCGAAGCCGCATCCCGCACCTGTGCCGCCGGCCCCATCGCGGCCTCCGGCTTGTCGAGCACGAAGCAGTGATCATACCCGCCCGCCAGCACGATCTGCTCGAATTCATCCCGGATCCGCGCCCCCGCCACCTGAGGCGTGCGAAAATCCATCGGCGTCCCCGCCACCGAAAGCAGAATCCCGGTCGGAATCTGCGCCGCATCGGTCGGCAGAAAATGCCCCGCCGGGATCATCACCTCATGATCCAGCGCGCTGCCCGATCCCGCCAGATTGAAATAGGTGTGGTTGGACAAATTGAGCACCGTCGCCCGCCCCTCGACCCGCGCGGCGTAATCGATCCGCAACGCATCCTCCGCCCCCAGCGTATAGGTCACCTCGACGGTCAACGTCCCCGGAAACCCGTTATCCCCATCCGCACTCACCAGCCGCAGCGTCACCGCCTGCGCCTCGGCGCGCACGATCTCCCACACACGATGCGCGAAATTCGGCGTCGCCCCGGTCTTCGGCCCGCCATGCAGCGTATTCGCCCCGTTATTCGCGGGCAGATGAAACACCTCGCCATCCAGGCTGAACTTCGCCCCCGCAATCCGGTTGGCATACCGCCCGAGCAGCGCCCCGAAATACGAGCTTTTGGTCTGATAATCCCCGATATTGCTGCACCCGAGCACCACATTGCCCATCACGCCATCGCGGTCCGGCACGTTCACATCCGTGATCACCCCGCCATAATCGAGCACGCCGACGCTCATCCCCCGCGCATTGCGCAGCACCATCCGGCGCACCATCACCCCGTCCCGGGTGGCGCCGTAATCGGCAATCTCGGCTTGGCTCATCGCTTGATCCTCAATCGGTCGGAATGATCGCCGCACGGCGCAGAATATCGCCGAGCGGCACATCGGGCGGCAGCGCGCCATAAGCAAGTCCCCGCCCCCCGATCCGCGCCCGGATGAACGCCTCCGCCACCATCGGCGCATGAACCACCATCAACGCCGCACTCAGCGCCAGCGCGATCTGCTCGACCAACCCGCGCGCCCGCGCCTCATCGACCGGTGCGCCCACCGCCGCCCCGATTGCCGCAATCATCTCATCGAGCGCCCGGTCCACCCCACGCCCCGGAGCCAGCGCCGCCATCAGCGCTTCACCCGCGCCCGGGGTCCGCCCGAGCGCGCGCAGCACATCGAGGCAGATGATCGTCCCCGCCCCCTCCCACAGCCCGTTCAGCGGCGCCTCGCGGTAGAGCCGCGCGATCGGATGCTCCTCGATGAACCCGTTGCCCCCGTGGCACTCCAGCGCCTCCGCCACCAACCCCGGCGCCCGCTTGCCGTTCCAGTATTTCGCAACCGGCACGATCACCCGCGCCAGCGCCGCCTCGCTCGCCTCGGTGCCCGCCGCATCCACCGCAGCCGCCGCCCGCATCGCCAGCCACAGCGCCGCCTCGGCCTCCAGCGCCATATCCGCGAGCACCGCCCGCATCACCGGCTGATCCACCAGCGCCCGCTGAAACGCCCGCCGCCGCGTCGCATGAAACACCGCGAGCGACGTCGCGTGCCGCATCAGCGCCGCCGCCCCGATCGCGCATTCCAGCCGGGTCAGATGCGCCATCTCGATAATGGTCGGAATCCCCCGCCCATCCTCGCCGATCATCACCGCCTCCAGCCCGTCGAACTCGACCTCGGCGGATGCGTTCGACCGATTGCCGCATTTATCCTTGAGCCGCTGGATCATCACCCCGTTGCGCGCCCCGTCATCGCGCCAGCCCTGCGCCAGAAAACAGCTCACCCCCGCCCCGGTCCGCGCCAGCGTCAGAAACAGATCGCTCGCGGGGACCGAAAAGAACCATTTATGCCCGGTGAGCGCCCACCGCCCGCCCATCGGCCGCGCCACGGTCTGGGTCTGCCGCAGATCCGAACCGCCCTGCTTCTCGGTCATCGCCATACCGACGCTCAGCGCCAGCTTCTCTCCCGGCGTTACCGGTCGCGGATCATACCCCGATGACAGAATCCCCGCGCGAAACCGCGCCATCACCTCCGGCGCATGGCGCAGCGCCGCGAAGGAGGCATAGGTCATGGCCTGCGGGCAGCACACGCCCGGCTCGCCCTGACCCCACAAATAAGCCACCGCCGCCCGCGCCACCTGCGCGCCGGGCCGCCCGGCGGTCCACGCCAGCGCATGATAGCCATCCGCGCGGATCATCCCCATCAACTCGTGCCACGCCGGATGATAGGCGACCTGATCGATCCGGTTGCCGAACCGGTCGAAGCCCCGCAATTCCGGCGTATACCGGTTGGCCTCATACGCCCGCGCCCGTATCAGCCCCGAGCCGATCCGCCCTCCGCATCGGGTCAAATCCGCCGACGCCCAGCCGGCCCCGAACGCCGCGACCGCCGAACCCAGCGCCGCATCCCGCCCGAACGCGTCGTAATCGGGTGGCTCGCCCGCCTGATTCAGAACCTCATGGGTACCGGCCATCCCGGCATCATAAACCGAAGGGGCGGGCTTGTCGCGCCCGCCCCCGCGGCCTCACCTCATCGTGGCCGTCAGTTCGGCAGTCCCGGCCCCTGCGGCGGGCAGTATTTGAAACTCGCCGGCACCGTCGGCACCAGATGCAGGAACCCGCCGAACGGCCCCATATTCCGCATCGCCTCCAGCTTCGGCCCTTTGAAATTGAGCCGCCCGAACATCATCGCGGTCATCGGCGAGCCCATGTCCATCCAGTTCGCCGTCGTCGCCCACATCGAATAATCATGGCTGTAGTCGAGCGATGTCGCCGTCAGCGCCCCGCCATAGATGCATTCCGCCAACCCGTTCTTCGGCGCGATCTTCAGTTCGACCGGCGCGCTCACCTTGCAGATCGAATCCGATAGCGTGATGATCTTGTAGCGCTTGGCCCCGGTATTTTGCGCCCAGCCGCCGCCCAGCCCCTTGGTCAGTTGCGGCGTCTGGTTCCAGGCGGTGCAAAGCTGCGTCGCCCATTGCGGCGACATGAACACCGGCTTCGCCGCCGTTGCCGCAGGCGCCGTGCCCTGCGCGGCGGCAACGCCCATGGCACCGGCCATCAACAAGGCGGCACCCGTCACGAGGTGTGATCTCTCCATTTCAAACTCCCTGAAAGACGACCCTTTTGCGGGTCTTGTCGTGCAACCGGGATGCGGCACCAGCCGCATCCCGCAAACTAGTTCAGTGCAGACCAGTTCAGTTCAGCCAGTTCAGTGCAGAATGATCTCGACGCGCCGGTTCTGCGGCTCGCGCACGCCGGGCCCGGTCGGCACCAGCAGATGCGTCTCGCCGAACCCCTTGATCACGATGTCGCTTTTCGCCACCCCGTCGCTCACCAGTTGCGCCGCCACGTTATCCGCGCGCCGGTAGGACAGCTTCATGTTATAGCCCGGGCTGCCCGAGGTATCGGTATACCCGTTGACGTTCAGGCGCGTCACATGCGTGGTCCGCGAGGCATCGGCGGCTTCCGCGACGATCTGCGTCGCCCGCGGCGTCAGATCGGCCTTGTTCCAGTTGAAGAACACCAGATAGGTCCGCGCCGGTGCCGGGGCAGGGGCCGCAACCGCAACCGGCTCAGGTGCCGGTGCCACAACAGGTGCCGGTGCCCCGAAATGATGCAGGAACCCGATGCCGATGGAGTTTTCCTCCAGCGAAATCTTGTCGGTCCCGCCACCCGGCAGCAACGGGCTGGTCGGCCCGCTCACCGTGTTGTTGAACGCATGGAAATACGTCACGGTCACGTCGTTCTGCGGCGTCAAATGATAGGTCAACCCGGCCGAAGCCTGATTCTCCACCACGCCGGGTGCCAGAATATTGAACGTCACGTTCTGCGACGTCACCGGATTCTGCGAATGGGTATAGCCGCCCATCACCGTGATCGCGGGCGTCACCGCGTATTTCACCCCGACCTTATAGACATTGATGCTCCGCCAGCCGAACCCCGGCCCGTTGGGCGAGCCCAGCGGTGCCTGCGCGAAGCTCTGATTCCCGATCGCCGGTACATTGGCATAGAAAATCCGCTGGTAATCCGCCGCCACCAAAAATTGCGGCGTCACATGATACCCGAACCCGACCGAATAATTCGCGGGCACGTTGAACTCGCCGTTCCCCGCGAACAGCCCGGCATATTTCTTGAACCGCTCCATGTCCGCCTGCGGCGAATAGGTCGCGCCCAACGAGAATTGCGGCGTCACCTGCCAGAATACACCGACCTTCACCCCGATCCCGAGCGAGCCGTCGCCCCCGCGATCGGTCACCGAATTGGGATGGATCGACAGCGGCTGGAACGGCTGCAGCCCTTCCGCCGAAAACATCTGGTAAACGATCTGCGGCGACACCGCGACGGCAAAATTCGGCGCGATCTTGTACGAAAGCGACGGTGCGATGATCAACTGTTCAAGGTTGACCCCGAGATGCCCCGACCCGCACAGAAGATTCCCCGGCCCGACCGCCCCGGTCACCGGGTTCGGGCATTTCAGCGTTCCGTCCGGATAATCCGTGTTCAGCCCGCCATTGCCGTAAATCGTGATCCCGAACGACCAGTTATCATTGATCGGCGCGTTGAACCCGATATCGGGCAGCAGGAAATTATCGTCCTTGCTGGTCGTCGCCCCGTTCAGCCCGTAGGCATTCCCGATCCGGCTGGAGCTGCGATGCGGCACGAAAAACGTCCCGCCGATCGAGAAACTCTCTCCGGCAAACGAAATGCTGGCCGGATTATCCGCTCCGCCCATCGCACCGGTCACGACACCGTCGGATGCCCCGCCCATCGCGACCACCTGCTGGCCATAACCGGTCTGGAAATACCCGTCCGTAGCGTAAGCGCTGCCCGACATGGCGAAAACAGCGACCGCAACCCCGGCCATGAGTCTTGAACGATTCATCAAACCCTCCCCTGATCGTCGCCCGGCTGGTGAATCGTGGGTGGCTCACAATGTCCCGGCGACATCCCGCACATTCGCCGAAACGCATGCATATGCAATCGATATGTTCAGGCCACCGATGCTGCACTATCATCGTGGCAATGGAATAAGACTATGAAAACAAAAGGAGTTTTAATTAACAATCGCAATAATCACGAATTTGGACGTCGTCGCTAAATTATGTCATGTTGCAAACATGTAACACTGCGCCCGCGCAAACGCGCCGCTTGCCGCGTCAAGCCCCCGCCGGCGCCTCGACCGGCAGATGCCCGCGCAGCGCCGCGTATGCGAGGTTGATCGTCTTCAACCGTTCCTCGGATTGCTTGTCCCCGCCATTGGCATCGGGGTGATGCCGCTTGGCGAGTTCCTTGTAGCGCGACCGCGCCGCATCGCGTGAAACCGGCCAGTCCAGGCCCAGCACCGCCAGCGCCTCGCGTATCTCCGGCGGTGCCCGTTCCGGCTCCGGCGTCGCCCGCGCTCGCCCGATCCCCGCGAACGCCGCCAGTTCCGCCTCCAGCGCCTCGCCGATCCCGCCATTCCGCCCGAGCGGCCAGGTCGGGCGCTGCCACCCGGTATCCGAGCGCAGATTGGCCTCGATCTCGCCCGGGCTCATGCCCTTGTAATAATCCCACCCGGAATTGTACGCCCGCACATGATCGAGGCAGAACCAGTAATAATCCCGCAGATGATCGCGCGATTTCGGCGCGCGGTAATCCCCCGCCTTGTGGCAGTCGGGAATATCGCATTCGCGCCCCGGCGCATCGGGGTCGGGCGCAAAGGCGCGCACGCGGCGGGTCGATCGGGAAAACGGCGGCGTCGGCATGACCCCTAATTTGCCCTTTGCCGCCGACTTGGCAACCATCCGCGATCAGCGCACATTCCACCCATGACCACACGCACCGAACGCATCCACGCCATCCTCACCGCAGAATTCGCCCCCGAGGCGCTCGAACTGAAGGATGACAGCCACAAACACGCCAAACACGCCCACCGGATGGAACAGGTCGGACACGCGCCCGATGTCGGCGAAACCCATTACCGCCTCGCCATGGTCTCCGCCCGGTTCGCGGGGCAGACCCGCGTCGCCCGCTCCCGCGCGGTCCACGAGGCGCTCGATGCCGAATTCAAATCCGGCCTGCACGCCCTCGCGCTCGACCTCAAAGCCCCCGGGGAATAAACTGACCGTCCCGCCGCGCGAAGGCCCGGTCGCCCTGTTCCTGAGCCGTCGCTTCGCGCCGTTGTTCTGGTGTCAGGCCTTCGCCGCCTTCAACGACAATTTCCTCAAAACCGCCCTCGCGGTGCTCATCCTCTACCGGCTGCACGGCCAGTCCGCCCTCGTCGCCCTCGCCGGTGCCGCCTTCGTCGGCCCCTCGCTGTTCGTCTCCGGCATTTCCGGCCAACTCGCCGACCGGTTCGACAAGGCAAGCGTCGCCACAAGGGTGAAACTGGTCGAAATCGCCGCCGCCGGCCTCGCCGTCGCCGGGTTCCTGCTGCAATCCATCCCGATCCTGTTCGCCGCCCTGCTCGCCTTCGGCATCCTCGCCTCGCTGTTCGGCCCGGTGAAATACGGCCTGCTGCCCGACCTGCTGCCCACCCCGCAGCTCCCGCTCGCCAATGCCCTGGTCGATTTCGCAACCTTCGCCGCCATCCTGCTTGGCACCGCCATGGGCGGCCTGCTCGGTGCCCGCGCCCCACTCGTGCTCGGCATCATCGTCATGGGCTTCGCCCTGCTCGCTTTCGGCGCCGCCGCCCTCATCCCGCGTCCCGGCGCCGCCCAGCCGAACCTCCGGCTGAACGCCAACCCCTACACCGCCGCACGCGACCTGATCCGGGTCCTCCGCAGCACGCCCGATCTCTGGAACGCCGCCCTGGTCAACACCTGGTTCTGGTTCGCCGGGATCATCAGCCTCACCCTGCTCCCGGTGATCACCAAAACCGCCTTCCATCGCGGCCCGGACGCGGTCAGCCTCGGCCTCACCATCTTCTGCATCGGCATCGGCGCGGGCAGTTTCCTTGCCGCCAAAATGATGCACGGCACCATCTCCCTGAAGCCCGCCCGCCTCGGTACCATCATGGTCGGCATCGGCGCGCTCGCGGTTGCCTCCCTCGCGACACCGGCGCATTTCATCGCCATGCTCGCCGTGCTGTTCGTCATCTCGGCGAGCGGCGGGCTGATCGCGGTGCCGAGCTTCGCCGCGGTTCAGGCCTGGTCCGCCTCCAACGCCCGCGCCCGCGCGGTTGCCGGCACCAACATCATCTCCGCCGCCGCCATGCTCGCGGCCAGCCTGCTCCTCACCGCCCTGCTCCATGCCGGCATCGGTGCCCGCGCGATCTTCGCGGGCCTCGGCGCTCTCGCTCTGGCCCTCGGCCTGATCGCGCCGCTCACGATCCGCCGTTGAAGCGGGCAGGGCGCTTCTCGGCGAAAGCCCGCACCCCTTCGGCAAAATCCGCCGTCCGCCCCAGACCGCGCTGCAAATCCCGCTCAAGGTCGAGCTGCGCATCGAGCCCATTGGTGAACGCCGCGTTGAACGCCACCTTCATCGCCGCGATCGCCTGCGCCGGCTTCGCCGCCAGCGTCGCCGCCAGCGCCAGCGCCGCTTCGGCAAATCCGGCATCCGGCAGGCAGCGCCAGATCATCCCCATCGCCGCCGCCTCGCGCGCCGTCACGGGCTCGCCCAGCATCGCGAGCCCGCGCGCCCGCGCATCGCCCACCAGATGCGGCAGAAAAAACGTCCCCCCCGCATCCGGCATCAGCCCGATCCGGACGAATGCCTGCGTGAACGTCGCCGAGTCGCAGGCGAGCACGATATCCGCCGCCAGCGCCAGATTGGCTCCCGCACCCGCCGCCACCCCGTTCACCGCGGCGACCACCGGCTTGCCCAGCCCGCGCATCCGCCGCACCAGCGGATTGTAATGCGCATCGATCGACGCGCCGAGATCCCGCATCTCCCCGCCAAGGTTCTGGCCAAGATCCGCCCCGGCACAGAACCCGCGCCCCGCCCCGATCAGCAGCACCGCCCGCACCGTCTCATCCGCCTCGATCGCCGCGAACGCGCCAGCCAGCGCCTCATGCAGCGCCGGGTTCAACGCATTGAGCTTGTCGGGACGGTTGAGTGTCAGCACCCGCACCGCGCCCTCATGCGTGACCAGCAGATCGTCAGCCATGTCGCTCCCCCCATTGATTTCGCCGCCTCATTGTGGCGCAGCATGCCGCAAGCGGCAACCACGGCCGCGCCCCGATCAAGGAGGTTTTCATGAGCCTATCCATCGCGATCCACGGCGGCGCCGGCACCATGCGCGCCGCCGACCTCACCGAAGCCATGACCACCGCCCGCCATGACGGCCTCCGCCGCGCGCTCGCCGCCGGCTGGCGCGTCCTCCAATCCGGTGGCACCGCGCTCGATGCCGTCACCGAAGCGGTCTGCGCGCTCGAAAACGATCCCCTGTTCAACGCCGGTCACGGCGCGGTCCTGACCGATACCGGCACGATCGAGATGGATGCGGCGATCATGAACGGCGCCGATCGCCGGGCCGGCGCGGTCGCCGGCATCAGCGGCCCGCGCAACCCGGTCCGCGCCGCCCGCGCGGTGATGGAAACCACCCCCCATCTGCTGATGATCGGCGAAGGTGCCCACCGCGTCGCGCGCGATGCCGGTCTCGCATTCGAATCCCCGGCCTGGTTCGAAACCCCGAACCGCCGCGCCGCCCTCGACCGCGAACTGGCCCGCCGCGCCTCCGGCGCGCCCGATACAAGGTCGGACGCGGATCGTCACGGCACGGTCGGCGCGGTGGCGCGCGATGCCACCGGCCAGCTCGCCGCCGCGACCTCGACCGGCGGCATGACCGGCAAACGCAGCGGGCGGGTCGGCGACACCCCGATCATCGGGGCCGGCACCTACGCCGACGATCGCTGCGCGATCAGTTGCACCGGCACCGGCGAGGTTTTCATCCGCTACACCGCCGCCGCCGAGATCTCGGCCCGGATGCGCTACAAGGGCGAACCGATCGACAAGGCGGCAGCCGATGTCATCGCCAGCCTCGCCGAACACGGCGGCGATGGCGGCCTGATCGCTCTGGGGGCAACCGGCGCCCCCACCCTGAATTTCAACTCATCGGGCATGTATCGCGGCTATATCACCGCCGACGGCATCGCCCACACCGCGATCCACCGCGAAGCCTTCCGCGCCGCCCCGTTACAGGGCAGCGCGCCGGATCAGCCCTTGGCCCGTTCGACGTAGCTGGCGTCCTCGGTCCGCACCACCACGCGCTCGCCGGCCTCGACGAAGGGCGGCACCATGGTCTTGACCCCGTTGGCGAGCTTCGCCGGCTTGTAGGATGACGAGGCGGTCTGCCCCTTCACCACCGGATCGGCCTCGACGATTTCGAGCGTCACCGTCGCGGGCAGATGCACCCCGACCGGATCGCCCTCGACCAGATCGACCACCACCGGCATGTTATCCTGCAAAAACGGCAACTGATCGCCGAGCAGATCCGCCGGCACCAGAAACTGCTCGAAGGTCTCGCCGTCCATCAGCACCAGATTGTCGCCATCGGTGTAGGAATAGGTGTAATCACGATTATCCGTCATCAACCGCTCGACGGTATCGGCGGTGCGCCAGCGTTCGTTGGTCTTGTTGCCGGTCTTGAGATTGCGCATCTCGACCTGAATGAACGCGCCACCCTTGCCCGGCGTGATGATCTGCTGCTTGAGCACGGTCCAGCGATTGCCGTCATGCTCGATGACCTGGCCAGCGCGGATGAGATTCGCCTGCTGCTTCATGAATACCCACTCGATCTACAAAAATGATGGCGCGCCTTAACCCGCCGCGCGACGTTGGGCAAGGCGCGCCCCGATAGGAACGGTTCATCGAAGGGCCGCCAGAATCAACGCCACCCCATCCCTGTGCCAGCGCTGCACCGATTTATGATCGGCCCCCAGCACGCTGCCCAGCCGCCGCCACGGGAACAGATACCGCCCGGTCAGCGGATGGGTCAGTGCCCGCGCCCCCAATATCCGCCGCAGCACGAACCGCTCCTCGGGAATGATCGCGAGCCACCCCAGCGCCTCGTCCATCCGGTCGATCGCCGCCCCGGAAGGATGCGCCGCGCGCACCCGCGCCGGTTCCCACCCGTAGGCATCGAGCGCGCTGTGCACCACCTCGTAGCGCGTCACCCGCAGATGCGGCGAATACCCGGTATTCGGCATCGCCAGCAGGGTCGTCCCGGCCTCCTCCAGCCGCGCGATCAGCGCCGCCGCCGGCCGATCCGCCTGGCTCACGGCAGGGCAGGGGCGGATCGCCGCCCGCATCGTCACCCCCGACCCCAACACCGCCCCGACCGACTGCGCCCGCACCACATTCATTGCACGCACTCCCCGCCCTCATCGGCCAGCGGCACGAACGCCACCCCCTCAAGCACCGTCCCGCGCGTCAGTATCCCCCACGAAATCGGATGCCCCGCCCGCAGCGGCTCGCGGTTCGGATCATCCTCCGGCAGCCGCACCGGCTTGCGCACCGGCACTGGCCCGCCCGCCGCCTGAATCCGCCGCCCCCGCTCGATGATCGTATTGCGCGACAGCCCGAGCACATCCCCGATCGCCGCCCACGTCGCCCCCCCGGCCCGCATCCGCCGGATCGTATTGTCAGCCGTCTCAGTCCAGTTGCGTCGCTCGCCCATCGCACATCTCCCAGGTTACGGGAGGAACGATACGGGAACACTATCAGAATGTCAACACAACTAACAATCGGTCAGTCAGATGGACTGATTAGCGGCCCCCTCAGCGGACGGGTCCGTCTCGAAAAACCGCGCCATCGTCACCGCATCCCCCACCAGCGCCGCCCGCACCGCCGCCACCCCCGTCGCATCCGCCACCACCACGACTCGGGAAAACCACGGCACCGCCCCGCGCGCCCGCGCCAGAAACAACCGCCCCAGCGCCTCCGCCGCCGGCCCGCGCGGCGCGCAGCACGCGCACCCGATGCCGTGCAAAGGGTTCGCCGCGAGCCGGAACCGCTCGCTCGCCACCCCCTCCGTCACCGCCGCATCCCCCGCCACCAGCACCGCATCCCCCGGCGTCACCGCCCCGCCAACCACCACCCCGATTCGCATCCCACCCTCCCTGTTCATCGCCGATTGGAAATGTTCGCCTCTTCCTATATTACGAGACATCATGACCAAACTCCCTCTGCTCGAAGCCCTGCGCCACCGTGTCCTGCTCTGCGACGGCGGCATGGGCGCACGCGTTCAGGCGCTCACCCTCGATGTCGAGCGCGACTATTGGGACAAGGAAAACTGCACCGAGGTGCTCAACCTCTCCCGCCCCGACCTGATCCGCGAAATCCACCGCAGCTATTTCGAAGCCGGGGCGGACATGGTGGAAACCAACAGCTTCGGCGGCTCGCCGATCACGCTCGAAGAATTCCAGCTCGGCAGCCGCGCCCGCGAGATCAACCGCACCGCCGCCGAACTCGCGCGCGAAGCCGCCGAAACCTTCGCCGATGGCCGCACCCGCTACGTCCTCGGCAGCGTCGGCCCGGGAACCAAACTGCCCAGCCTCGGCAACATCGCTTACGATCCCTTGGAAGCCGCCCTCGCCGAGCAATGCCGCGGCCTGATCGATGGCGGGGTCGATGCCATCCTGATCGAAACCTGCCAGGACACGCTGCAAATCAAGGCCGCGGTCAACGGCGCCAAACTCGCCCGCGCCGAACTCAAGCGCGACATCCCCATCTTCGTCCAGGTCACCGTCGAGACCACCGGCACCCTGCTGGTCGGCCCCGACATCGCCGCCGCCAGCACCGTCATCCACGCGCTCGACATCCCCCTGATCGGCCTGAACTGCGCCACCGGCCCGCAGGAAATGGCCGAACACGTCCGCTACCTCTCACAAAACTGGCCCGGCCTGATCTCGATCCAGCCCAATGCCGGCCTGCCCGAACTGGTCGACGGCGCCACCCATTACCCGCTCGGTGCCGCCGAACTCGCCTCCTGGATGGAACGCTTCGTCCTCGAAGACGGCATCAACCTGGTCGGCGGCTGCTGCGGCACCTCGATCCCCCATATCGAAGCCCTCAACGCCATGCTGACCCGATTGGGCAACCCGCGCCCCACCCCGGTCGCGCGCACATCCCACTGGGTGCCCTCGGTCGCCAGCCTCTACGGCGCCACCCCGCTCCGCCAGGAAAACTCCTATTTCTCGATCGGCGAACGCTGCAACGCCAACGGTTCGAAAAAATGGCGCGAACTCCAGGAACACGGCGACTGGGACGGCTGCGTCGCCATGGGCCGCGAACAGGTCGCCGAAGCCTCCAACGCGCTCGACATCTGCACCGCCTTCGTCGGCCGCGACGAGCTTTTCGAAATGAACGAGGTCATCACAAGATTCACATCTTCGGTGAACGCACCCTTAGTCATCGACTCCACCGAAACCCCGGTCATCGAAGCCGCGCTCAAACTCCACGGCGGCAAACCCATCATCAACTCGATCAATTTCGAGGACGGCGAACACATCGCCCGCGAACGTCTCGCCCTCGCCAAAAAATTCGGTGCCGCCGTCATCGCGCTGACCATCGATGAAGTCGGCATGGCCAAGGAACCCGAACGCAAACTCGAAATCGCCCGCCGCCTCGTCGCCATGGCCGGCGAATACGGCCTGCCCCAGTCCGACCTCCTGATCGACCCGCTCACCCTCACCATCGCGACGGGTAACGAGGACGACCGCAAACTCGGCCAATGGACCCTCGAAGGCATCAAGCTGATCCGCGACGAATTCCCCGACATCCAGATCATCCTCGGCCTGTCCAACATCTCCTTCGGCCTCAACCCCGCCGCCCGCGCCGTCCTCAACTCGGTCTTCCTCGATCTCGCGGTCAAGGCGGGCATGACCGGCGCGATCGTCCACGTCAGTAAAATCCGCCCCCTGCACCAGATCTCGCCCGAGGAAATCGAGGTCATGGAAGACCTCATCTACGACCGCCGCCGCGAAGACTACGACCCGCTGCAAAAACTCCTCGCCATGTTCGCCGACCGCAAAGCCACCCAGGCGACCAAAAAAACCCGCGCCGAAACCGTGGAAGGCCGCCTTAAGGACCGCATCATCGACGGCGACCGCAAAGGCCTGACCGACGAACTCGACGACGCCCTGCAAACCCACAAACCGCTCGACATCATCAACAACATCCTGCTCGACGGCATGAAGGTCGTGGGCGAGCTTTTCGGCGCCGGCAAAATGCAGCTCCCCTTCGTCCTGCAATCCGCCGAAACCATGAAAGCCTCGGTCGCCTATCTGGAGCCGAAAATGGAACGCATCGCCGGCCAGGAAAAAGGCACCATCGTCCTTGCCACCGTCAAAGGCGACGTCCACGACATCGGCAAAAACCTCGTGGACATCATCCTCACCAACAACGGCTACCGCGTCGTCAATCTCGGCATCAAGGTCCCACTGGCCGACATGGTCGCCGCCGCCAAGGAACACCGCGCCCACGCCATCGGCATGTCCGGATTGTTAGTCAAATCCACCGTCGTGATGCGCGAAAACCTCGAGGAAATGGCCCGCCAAGGCCTCGAAATCCCGGTCCTGCTCGGCGGTGCCGCACTCACCCGCAACTACGTCGAGGATGATTGCGTCGCCGCCTACGCCGGCGGCCGCGTCGCCTACGCCCGCGATGCGTTCGACGGCCTGCATCTGATGGACAAGGTCACCGGCAACGCGTTCGACGATTACCTCGCCGCCCTGCAAGCCAAGCGCAAAGGCAAATCCCGCAACACCAAGCGCAAACTCGGCGAAGCCGACACCCGCGGTTTCGCCCCGGTCGACGTCAACGCCGCCCAACTCCGCCGCCGCCGCCTGACCGAAAACCTCGCCGTCCCCACCCCGCCGTTCTGGGGCGCCCGCGTCATCGAAACCCCGGCCAAAGCCCTGGTCCCCTTCATCAACGAACGCTCGCTGTTCCAGTTCCAATGGGGCTTCCGCAAACAGGGCAAATCCCTCGACGAATTCCTCGGCTGGGCCCGCCAGGAACTCCGCCCGATCATGAAGCGCATGCTCGCCCTCTGCGAAGCCCAGGACATCCTCAAGCCCCAGGCCATCTACGGCTACTGGAAAGCCGCCGGCCAGGGCAACGACCTCATCCTCTTCGAGCAGGACGGCACCACCGAAATCGCCCGCTTCACCCTCCCGCGCCAACCCCGCGAAGATGGCGACTGCATCGCCGACTTCTTCCGCGACATCGAAGACCCCGAACGCGACATCATCGCTTTGCAAGTCGTCACCATGGGCCAGAAATCCTCCGAAATCGCGCGCGACTGGTTCGAAGACAACCGCTACCAGGATTACTTGTACTTGCACGGCCTCTCGGTCGAAATGGCCGAAGCCATGGCCGAACACACCCACAAACGCATCCGCGCCGAATGCGGTTTCGCCGCCGAAGACGACCGCGACATCGAAAAAATGCTCGCCCAATCCTACCGCGGCTCCCGCTACAGCTTCGGCTACCCCGCCTGCCCGAAACTAGAAGACCAAACCCAGTTGTTGCGGCTGCTCGATGCTGAGCGCATCGGCGTGTCGCTGTCCGATGAGTTTCAACTGCATCCGGAACAATCCACCAGCGCCATCGTCGTCCTCAACCCGAAAGCCAAGTATTTTTCAGTATAGAAACCCCAAGCGATCGGCTGAAGGAAGCAAAGCAGGCGAAGCACTTCTTTTTTGAAAAAAAGAAGCAAAAAACTTTTATTGATTTGGTTACGAGGTGTTTCACCGGAACAGACCAAAGACATCAGAAGTTTTTTTGCTTCTTTTTTTGCAAAAAAAGAAGATTGCTTGCTTTCTTCTGCCAATCACGCTCCTTCCCCCGATTGCCCTGTGCATCCTGCGTTTCATCTTGCTCATTATACGGATAAGCCGTATTGATCACCGATCGTGGGTCTCCTCTTTGTCTGCACCACCACGATGCGCGGCGAAACCTATAGGATCATCTCGGTTCGCAAGGCGAGCCGCCAGGAGCAACGCCTATGGCTATCGTAAAAGTTACCCAAGACCTGATTGAAACGTCACTGCACGCCATCGATTGGCCCGCGCAGGACGCCAAGACCGACGACGATATCGCCCGTGAAATCGCCACCAACCCGGATGCCGCCCCGATCCTCTCCGCCGCCCAAACCGCCGCCGCCATCACCCGCCTGATCCGCCAGCGCCTCGGCATCACCCAAACCGAATTCGCCGCCCGCTACCAAATCCCGATCGGCACCCTGCGCGACTGGGAACAAAACCGCAAACAACCCGACGCCCCCGCCATGGCCTACCTGCGCGTCATCGCCCGAGAACCCGAAATCGTCGCCCGCGCCCTGATCCCCGCATGACCGCCGCGCTGAGTCCCGCTCATAAACAAGAAAAAGCAAAGGCTTCTTTTTGTAAAAAGAAGCAAAAACTTTCGATAATGCAACAGCCGTAGCGCGGAAAAGCGAAGCGTAATCCGCCTCCTCTCTCGCCGCCGCACACTATTCTCCGAGATTACCTTCACTACAACAAACTGAGTATGCAACCAACTTCATCTGCATACATCCAAGCAACGCTTCACAATAATCAAATCTAGACTAACGTCGCTAAAACTGTCGGATGACGCCGCGCTCTTCCGCCCTACGCTGTCAAATCAACCAAGAGATGCTTTCCCCAGAAAAGCATAACTTTTGATATTGCATGAGTGCGACGACCTTGCGTTTGACCAAATTATCAGATGAATTTAGAAATCTTGAACTTAGCAAAATCGCGGTGAAAAAGTCATGGAATTGAGTGAGATTTGGAAAGAATGGTTAGATTTATTCCACAAAATTGATCTCGATCCCGAAAAATATGGGATTAAGCGGGACATGTTGGCCGGCCCTTTTCTCAGCACCACCTTGCCAGACTATGACCCAGGCAGACACAAAGCGGTTATGATCGTTGGACGAGCAACTCACCGCGATTGGTATGTAAACGATTTTCGTGCATTTAAAAATGAAGGAGAATACTCCCATGAACGGGCAATAAATTTTCTGTCTCGAAACACCTTACACGAAATAGAAAACAATAATAATGGAGATTTTTTCAAATTCATTAAGAGAATTAGTCAGCAAATAAGTCGCATTGACGCGATTGATTTGCCAATTTACCAAAATATTATCTGGAGTAATCTAGCTAAAATTGGTGTATCGAACGGAAATCCTAAAAATACGTTACTTCGTGCACAAGTAGAATTGGCAAGAAGAACCTTGCTCGCTGAAATTGAGGCTTATAAACCGAACTTGGTTATTGTGACCCATGGAAACTACGCAAATTGTGAAAGAACTGGCACGGACATAGTGCATTCAGTTTTTGACTCTACAGAAGATCCTTGGATAGAAGATGATAATCGATTTTTATGGTATCGAACGGGCGGGTTTGGATCGCCTGCCATTATGCTCACGGATCACCCGCAGAACCCCGCCGCCAAAGGTCATATTAGTTTCTGGGTCCAGATCGCATTGAGTCTCATCATTGAACAGGCGTAGCGAATTCAGCAAGCGTAGGTTAACAAGCGTAGGTTGGGCAGAGCCCTTGCGAATCCCAACAATCTCACCCGACCAATGCGTCCAATCCGCTGATCTCGCCATCACGCAACGGATCGCCACGCCGCCGGCCCAACTCCTCAAAAACCTCGAAGCCTCCCCGTTACGGAAAACCCCCAACCTCAAACCCCCGCCGCCGTCCCCAAGATCGCATCCGGCATGACCTCGACCCGCGTCCATCGCCATCGTCCCCGCCACATGTAAAAACCTGTAAATCCCACCCCCACCGCCGCCCTCTCACCTTCCTGTGACCCCACCCCATCGATATAGCCGCCGAGGAATATCGAAAACAGGAAGCTTCACATGCAAAAAACCAACCCAGGCCCGCGCCTCGCAACCCTCATGGCGACCGGCGCCGCCCTCCTCATGCTCCACCCCGCAACCGCCGCCGCCCTCAACGGCCCGTCCTGGCAGAACATCGATGGCGGCCCCCTCGGTCCCCTGCAAATCTCCGCCGGCATCGATGGCTATTTTTACGGCCAATCCGGCACCGCCACCGACTCCGGCCAAAGCATCGCCGGCACCAAATCGGTCGGCGCGGAAATCGACGATTTCATGATCGAGATGCGCAAGCCCACCGGACTCATCCAGTTCACCCTGCAGGCCGCCGAATATACCAACATCAACCTCGGCGCCAACCGGCCCAAGGAAATCAACGGCAACGCCTACACCACCGGCCCCATCCGCGCCGCCTTCATCACCCTCGCGCCGAGCAAAGCCTTCAACATCTCGGTCGGGCAGGTCAATTCGGTCGAAGGCTACGAATCGGCCTTCGCCTGGAACAACCCGGTCGCCCTGCGCACCGTCATCGCCGCCGTCCAGAACAGCGAAAGCCGCGGCATCTCCGCCGTCTACAACCACGGCAAATTCAGCGGCACCGTCGTCTTCGGCGACGGCTACGACACCGGCGTGTTCAACTACCTCCAATTCCTCCTCACCGAGACTTTCGACTCCAGCAACAGCCTGAACCTCTACGGCGGCGTCGCCCTCGGCGTCACCGGCTCCAACGCCTTCGCCTACGGCAGCGGCGGTGAAAGCGCAGGCGGCGCCAACGGCGTCGGCGGTCAGGGCCAGTTGGCCGCCGTCAATTCCAACCTGATCGGCGCATGGTACACATGGACCCACGGCGGCCTCTCGCTCACCCCGGAAGCCCAATACCAATACGCCAAACCCCTCCACCGCTACGAATTCGCCACCTCAGGCGGCGTGTCGGACGATATTCCCAAAACCACCAGCAACTTCGCAACCGCCGTCTTCGCCGACTACCAATTCGCCAAATCGCCCTATTCGCTCGGCGCCTGGGTCGAATACGCCACCAGTAAAGGCTCCGCCGCGCAGGATGCCTGGTTCGTCGCCCCCAACGCCCAGCTCGTCGGCCTCGCCGTCGCCCCCACCTGGCAGCACCGCAACCTCTACGCCCGGCTCAACATGGGCTACGTCCACCTGCTCGACCAGGGCACCCCCGCCGCCGGCTTCGGCAATGCCGGGCAAGGCACCAACCAGGTCGTCGCCACCATGGAATTCGGGCTGGTCTTCTAACCCGCAGCGCGGGGGGATGGGTATCCCGAAACCCTATCCCCCCGCCGCCCGCAAAAACCCCGCCACATCCCCGCTCAACATCAGCGGCACGAACCGCTCGATCCGCTCATCCGGCCAATCCCACCACGCCAGCGCCTGCAACCGCGCAATCGTCTCCGCCTCGAACCGATACCGCACCAGCCGCGCCGGATTCCCCGCCACGATCCCATAAGCCGGAACATCCCGCGTCACCACCGCCCGCGCCCCGATCACCGCCCCATTACCGATCGTGACGCCGGACATGATCACAACATCCATCCCCACCCACACATCATGCCCGATCACCACATCCCCCTTCGATCGCGGATGCCCCGCAATCCCCCAGGCCGAACGCAACCGCACATTGAACGGATACGTCGTCACCCAATCGGCCCGATGCTCGCCCCCCAGCAATATCTGCACCCCCTCCGCAATCGAACAGAACTGCCCGACCACCAACACACCCCCCTCATCCTCGAACTGAACCGAAGGATTGCCATAACTCCCCCGCCCGATCGCATAACGCGGCAACACCCGCCGCAACTCATTCCGCTCCAACCACGCGAGATCACGCTCCTTGCGCTCATCCCGGCCCGCCACTCCGCGCAACCGTCGCCTGACGCGCTGAAGCCATCCCCACATCATATCAAGTCCCCTAACGACATTCGCGTCATTGCGGGGAGGGAAGCAATTCGGGGAGGGTAAGGCAAGGAAAAGAAGGGTTCTTTTTTGCAAAAAAGAACCAAAAAACTCTCTGACTCTGGGCCCGTACCCTCTGAAACACCCGTGCCCCAACTAACAAAAGTTTTTTGCTACTTTTTTTCAAAAAAGTAGTGCTTCCTTCCTGCCGCCCACTTTCTCACCCCCCACCCCCTGTGATGAATAGGGTGCGTGTCCAGCAATGCGCCGTCTCACCCTCTTACCCATGCCGATGTGATCGGCCGGATCATCGAGATCCTCGAAGGGCTCCTCGCGGTTCTCGCGGCGCAATACCCTGATGGCAACCTGACGATCGGCGTGCTCAACCTCACCTGCCGCCGCCTCGCAGCCTACCGAGCCAGCAACGACAACCCCATCTCACGCACCCCCGCGCCGATTTCCCCGTCGCGCAGTGTCGGGCAGGGGAAACCGCGCGCGCCGTTCCCCACCCAGCGCAACCACGCTCGCCGCAGTCCCGCGCAATTCCATCACCGCATCCCGGTAGAACGCCGTTTCACCCCCGAACCCCCGCCGGAAAATCAAAAATCACGCCCCAAACCTACGCTTTCGCACGCCCATATCGTTACGATAACAAAACAAATAGCAGGGATCGCAACCATTCGCTTCACCCGCCCGACTCGCTCTGATATCGTCCCGCCATGCCGCGCCCGCGCCTCTGATGATCCACGCCGCAATCCCCGTCGAGGCGTTGGGCGCAGTCCTGATCGGTGCGGCCCTCCACGCCGCCTGGAATGTCGGCATCCGCGGCGGGGCGGACCGCCGGGCGGCAACCGTCGCGGTTCTCCTCGGTGCCGCACTGTGCGGCGCGATCTTCCTGCCCTTTCTGGCAGTGCCCGCGCGCGCCTCCTGGCCGCATCTCGCGGTCTCCGCCGCCTTCCATCTGCTCTATTATTATCTCATCGCCGAAGCCTACACCGCCGGTGCCGTCAGCCTGGCCTACCCGATCATGCGCGGCACCGCCCCGGCCCTAACCGCCGCCGTTGCCGCCCTGGCCTTCGGCGAACGCCTCGGCTGGCATGGCTGGATCGGCCTGCTCGCCATCTCCGCCGGCGTCATCCTCCTCGCCCAGCCGCGCGGCGAACCCGGCGAACGCCGCGCGGTCCTGTTCGCCTTCGCCAACGCGGCCATCATCGCCGGCTACACCTTGAACGACGGTTACGGCGCCCGCCTCTCCCACGCGCCGATTTCCTATGCGCTCTGGACCTTCGTCCTCCCCGCAATCCCCTCGGCCCTCATCCTGCTGAAATTCCGCCTCGGCCGCCTGTTCCGCCTCGGCCCCAAAGCCCTGATCTTGCGCGGCCTCGGCGGCGGCGCCTGCTCGGTCACCTCCTACGCCCTCGCCCTGTGGGCGATGACCCAGACCACCATCGGCAGCATCGCCGCCCTGCGCGAAACCGCGCTGCTGTTCGGCGTTCTGTTCGCATGGTGGTTCCTTGGTGAAAATCCCGGCCGGCGCGGCCTCCTCGCCATCGGCATCGTCGCCTGCGGCGCCGCCGTCATCCAGCTCGGGTAAGCAACCGCTCCGGCACCACGAACCCCAACCGGCGCGGAATATCCCACACCTCGTTGATCTGGCGGATAATGCGAAATCCCGCCCGCTGATAATTCGGCAAGGCCCGGGCATGATCCGCCGTGCAGGTATTCACCGTCATCCCCCGCACCGGCCCGGCAAACACCCGCTCGATCGCGGCACCGAGCAACGAAAACCCGACCCCCTTGCCGATCGCCCAGGGCAGCAACCCGAAATAACTCAAATTCACATCGGGCCACGAGGTGGCATCGAGCTCGAAAAACCCCGCCTCGACGCCATCGAGCGTCAGAACATAAATGGCCACCGCCGGATCGGCGAGCAGCCGCGCCAGCATATCGTCCGGCATCATCCGCCGCAGCCACCACAGCCAGTTCTGCCCGACCCGATCGTAAAGGTCGCGATACCGCGCCACATCGATCGGGCGAACCAGCTCGACCGCCGCCCCCTCGGGCAACGGCGCCCACACCACCGGCGGCTTGCGATCGAGCCGCATGAACGTCACCGTCACGATCGTGCGGTCCACCGCCTCACCGGGTCGTGCCTGGGCATAATCGAGCATGGTGCGCCCTCAGTCTTCGAGAAAGCTCCGCAGCTTGCGGCTGCGCGAGGGATGTTTGAGCTTGCGGAGCGCCTTGGCCTCGATCTGACGAATCCGCTCGCGCGTCACGTTGAACTGCTGGCCGACCTCTTCAAGGGTATGATCGGTATTCATGCCGATCCCGAAGCGCATCCGCAGCACCCGTTCCTCGCGCGGCGTCAGCGACGACAGCACCCGCGTCGCCGCCTCCCGCAAATTGGCATGAACCGCGGCATCGAGCGGAATGATCGCATTCTTGTCCTCGATGAAATCACCGAGATGACTGTCCTCCTCGTCGCCGATCGGGGTTTCGAGGCTGATCGGCTCTTTGGCGATCTTGAGCACCTTGCGGACTTTTTCGAGCGGCATGCCGAGCTTTTCGGCGAGTTCCTCCGGAGTCGGGGCGCGCCCGATCTCGTGGAGCATCTGGCGCGAGGTCCGGACCAGCTTGTTGATCGTCTCGATCATATGCACCGGAATCCGGATCGTCCGCGCCTGATCGGCAATGCTGCGGGTAATCGCCTGGCGGATCCACCAGGTCGCATAGGTGCTGAACTTGTAGCCACGGCGGTACTCGAATTTATCGACCGCCTTCATCAGCCCGATATTGCCCTCCTGGATCAGGTCGAGGAACTGCAGGCCGCGATTGGTGTATTTTTTGGCGATCGAAATCACGAGGCGCAGATTGGCCTCGATCATTTCCTTCTTCGCCCGCGTCGAATCGCGCTCGCCGCGCGAAACGGTGGAATAGACCCGGCGGAATTCCTCGATCGGCAGTTGCGCCTCGGCGGCGATCCGCCCGATCTGCGCCCGCAAATCGGTAATCTGGGTGCCGAAACGCGGCACGAACAGCTTCCAGCCCTTGCCCGGCAGTTTCGCCACGTCGTCGAGCCAGCCGGGGTCCATCTCCCGCCCGCGATAGGCCTTGAGGAACTCGTCGCGCGGCACTTTGCAGCTCTCCGCCAGCCGCATCATCTGGCCTTCCAGCCCGTTCATCCGCTGGTTCAGCTCCTTGAGCTGAATGACCAGCTCCTCGATCCGGTTGGCATGGAGCCGCACCTGCTGCACCTTCGCGACCAGTTCGTCGCGCAGCTTCTCGTAGGTCTTTTCCGAGCGCGTGCTCGCCTCCTCGCCGGCGTTCAACGCGTCCAGCCGCTTGTGCTGGAGCTTCATGAACTTCTCGTAGAGCTTCTCGATCTCGGTGAAGGTCTCGAACACTTCCGGCTTGAGCTTTTCCTCGACCGCGGAAAGCGACATGCCGCTGCCTTCCGACTCCTCCTCGTCATCGACCTCCTCGACCACGGGGGCCGAAGGATTGAACCCCGCATCGCCGCCGCCCTGGGTCGCTTCGAGGTCGATCACGTCGCGCAGCAGCATCTTGCCGTCCTTGAGCGCCTCGTGCCACGAAATGATCGCGCGGAAGGTCAGCGGGCTTTCGCACAGCCCGCCGATCATCATGTCGCGCCCGGCCTCGATCCGCTTGGCGATGGCAATCTCGCCCTCGCGCGACAGCAATTCCACCGTGCCCATCTCGCGCAGATACATCCGCACCGGATCGTCGGTGCGGCTGCCGCTCGATTCGCTGATATTGCCGGCCGGGGTCTCCTCGTCGGCCTCGGCGGCTTCCTCTTCCTTTTCGGCGGCAGGCGCGGCTTCGGTTTCTTCGGCTTCCTCGCCCTCGACGACCTGAATGCCCATTTCGCTGAGCGTCGCCATCACGTCCTCGATCTGCTCGGAGCTGTTCTGGTCCGAGGGCAGCACGGCGTTGAGTTCATCGAACGTGATGTAGCCGCGTTCCTTGCACTTCGCGATCAGCCGCTTGAACGCCGCCGATTGGATATCGAGGGTGGGGCTGTCGGCTTCGGCTTCAGGGACGGCGGTTTCGGCGGCGGCGGGTTTCAGAGCCATTATGCATCAGTCTCCAAGGCGAGAGATAAATCGCAGATCATTCGGTTAAAAAACGGCATCGCTGTCGGCTTCGCCGCGTTCAGCCCGTTTCAGGGCGCGCGTCAGCGAAACCAGGCGATTCCAAACTTCGGGTTCCGGCTCCTCTTGCCAGCGTCGGCTCTGCTCGGCGCATTGTTCGCGCAACCAGCCAAGGTTCATGAGCCCGTAAATCCCGTACCAAGATGCTTCCAACTCGGCCATCGCAGCCGGGTCGGTCTCGGGGGTGTGCTGCGGAAAGAGCGATATTACCCGATCCGCCACATCTCGAAGACCCGACGAAGTCAGATGGTTGAGCAGATCGGCAGAGTCAAGGGCCTCGGCACCATGAAACCACTCGGACATTGAATCGCGCAGCCGCGCACAATCATCGGGAAGGGTGAGCAGACCGAATGCTTCCTCTAGATCGGGCAACATCGATGGATAGCAAAGTAAAATTGCGGTGAGCAGCCGTGCGCGGCGCCCGACCGTCGTTTCGGTATCGATCACCGGGCGCGGCAGCGAGACGTGGGGGGATTTCTGGCGCGATGATTTGCCCGGACCGGCTTTCTGGAATCCCTGGCGTCGCTCGGCATACAGGCGATCGATCAGGGCCGCGCGGTATTCCCCCGCCAGTGACTTGTCCTCGATACTGCGGGCCACGGCTTCGAGGCGTTTGCGGAACGCGGCCCTGCCCTCGGGCGTCGCCCGATCGGCCCCGTCGGCCAGCATGTCGAACAGGGTCTGGGCGAGGTGCGGAACCGTCTCGATCCGGGCCTTGAACGCCTGCGCGCCCTCACGGCGGATCAGACTGTCGGGATCGTCCCGGTCGGGCAGCGCCAGAACCGCGAGACCGCGATCCGGCGCGAGCGCCCTGATCGCCAGTTCGGTCGAACGCAACGCCGCCCGCCGCCCCGCGGCATCGCCATCGAAACACAGGAGCGGGCGGGGCGAGATCCGCCATAATTCAGCGAGGTGCTGCTCGGTCAGCGCGGTGCCCAGCGGGGCGACCGCGCCGGAAAATCCGGCCTGATGCAGGGCGATGACATCCATATACCCTTCGACCACGATGAGAGTGGCGCCGCTGCGAACGGCGGATCGCGCCAGATCGATGCCGTAGAGGGTCTGACGCTTGGAAAACAGGTCGGTCTCGGGGCCGTTGAGATATTTCGGCTGGCCGTCGCCAAGCACCCGGCCACCGAAACTGATGATCCGGCCCCTGCGGTCGCGGATCGGGAACATCACGCGGGCGAAAAAATAATCGACCGGACCGCGCTCGGTGGCTTTCAGCAGCCCCGCCTCGATCATCCGGCCCGGCGTGATGCCCTGGCGACCAAGCGCCTCGGTGATCACCCCCCGTCCTTCGCCGGACCAGCCGAGACCGAACTGCTCGATCGTCGCGTCACTCAGCCCCCGCCCGCGCAGGTAAGCGAGGGCAGACGCGCCCTGCGGCAGGCGAAGCAGGCGGCGATATTCGGCGGCGGCGGCGGCCAGAACCTCGGACAGATCGGCCTCGCGCCGCTCGGCCTCGGCGGCCTGGGGGGTGGGCTTGGGCACCTGCATCCCGGCTTCGGCGGCAAGGCGCTCGACGGCTTCCATGAAGCCCGCCCCCTCGTTTTGCATAATGAAACTGATCGCATCGCCATGCGCGCCACAGCCGAAACAATGGTAATGATCGTCATAGACATAAAACGACGGCGATTTCTCGTTGTGGAACGGGCAGCACCCCTTCTGGTCGCGGCCGGAACGCTCCAGCCGGACCTTGCGCGCGACCAGCGGGGCCAGCGGGGTGCGGGCGCGCAGTTCATCGAGAAAATTGGGCGGCAGGCTCATAGGGCGGCGAGTTTCGCCTTCACCGCCGCCGAGGCGGAGGCCATGTCGAGTGCGGTGCCGTGAGCCGATTTCAGCGCGGCGATGACTTTGCCCATGTCCCTGGCCGAGGCGGCACCGCTGGCCGCGATGGCCTGATCGATCGCGGCATCGAGCGCCGAGCCGTGCAGGGTCTGGGGCAGGTAGGTTTCGAGAATGGCGATTTCGGCGGATTCCTGGTCCGCGAGGTCGGGGCGGTTGCCCTGACGATACTGGGATTCCGACTCGCGGCGGGTTTTGACCATGCCGCGCAGCATCGCGATGATCTCGTCATCCGGCACCGCCTCGATGCCTTTCGGGCGGGCTGCGATGTCGGTATCCTTCAGTTTGGCGGCGGCCATGCGCAGGGTGGAGACGGTCAAAGCCTGCCGGGCGAGCATGGCGGTTTTGAGGTCGGCTTGAAGGCGGGCACGTAATTCACTCATCGCAATATCCTTTCAGGGGCCGGAAATAAATTCCGGCACAGCATCATCGGGGCATTTTTCGGTTGATCCCGGATTTGATTTCCGGCACTACCGCAAAATCATGCCAAAATCCATTGCTGAACTGATCGATCGTCTGGGCGGGGCCGAGGCCGCAGCCCGGCTTACCATGGTTTCGACCGAGGCGGTCCGCAAATGGCGCAGTGCCGGTGCGATTCCTTCCCGTCACTGGCCCGCAGTGCTCGCGGCGACCGGGTTGGCCTTGCAGGATCTGCCGGGCGGCTCGGCGCCCGATGCGGTTTCCGCGCGGCCCGAGGCGGCAACGGCGGCGCTGGTGCTGGGCGATGGGCGGGTGTTCTGGGGGCGCGGTTTCGGGGCGTTCAGCGACGGGATGCCGGCGGAACTGTGTTTTTCGACCGGGATGACCGGGTATCAGGAAACCCTCACCGATCCGTCGTTTGCCGGGCAGATCATCACCTTCACCTTTCCGCATATCGGCAATGTTGGGGCGAATGGGGCCGATGTCGAGGCGACTACCGCCTTTGCGCGCGGGCTGGTGATCAACCGGGACATCACGGCACCGTCGAACTGGCGGGCGGCGGAAGGGCTGGCGCGCTGGTGCCAGCGCATGGGGCTTGTGGGGATTGCCGGGGTCGATACCAGGGGATTGACCCGCGCGATCCGCGATGACGGGCCGCCGAACGCGTTGATCGCGTTTCCGCAGGATGGCAAGTTCGATCTCGATGCGCTGGTTGCGCGGGCGCGGGCGTGGCCGGGTCTGGCCGGGATGGATCTGGCGCGCGAGGTCTCGTGCACCCAGAGTTACGAGTGGACCGAGACGGTCTGGGACCGGGTGCAGGGGTTCGGCCGGCAGTCCGCACCGCGTTATACCGTGGTGGCGGTCGATTTCGGGGCGAAGCGCAATATTTTCCGCAATCTGGCGAGCGCGGGGTGCCGGGTGATCGTGGTGCCGGCGACGGCCTCCGCCGAGGATATTCTGCGCCATCGGCCGGATGGGGTTTTTCTCTCGAACGGTCCGGGCGATCCGGCGGCGACCGCGCGCTACGCGGTGCCCGCCATTCGCGGCGTGCTGGATGCGGGCGTGCCACTGTTCGGCATCTGCCTCGGGCATCAACTTTTGGCTCATGCGCTGGGGGGGACGACGTACAAGCTGGCGCGCGGGCATCGGGGGGCCAATCAACCGGTGCAGGAGATTGCAACCGGGAAGGTTGAAATCACGAGTCAGAATCACGGGTTCGCGGTGGACGAGGCCTCGCTGCCGTCAGGCGTGGTGGTGACGCATCGGAGCCTGTTCGACGGATCGAACGAGGGGATTGCCTGCGCGGCGAAACGTTGTTTTTCAGTGCAGTATCATCCTGAGGCGAGCCCCGGGCCGTCCGATGCGAACCATTTGTTCGAGCGGTTCACAGCGATTCTGGCGGCGGAAGCCTAGGGGGGAATTTCGTACCTCTCCAAGTCTATGGGCCTGGGTAGATCCTCACGCCGTATCGCAAACTAACGGGGTCTGGGGCCTAAGGCCCCAGCGAGTGCAGGGCAGAGCCCTGCTGCTTCCCTTCATCGCTTAACGTAAGGACTAACCATGCCCAAGCGCACCGACCTCAAATCCATTCTGATCATCGGTGCCGGTCCGATCGTGATCGGTCAGGCCTGCGAGTTCGATTATTCGGGGGCGCAGGCGTGCAAGGCGTTGCGTGAGGAGGGGTATCGGGTTGTGCTGGTCAATTCGAATCCGGCGACGATCATGACCGATCCCGATCTGGCGGATGCGACGTATATCGAGCCGATCACGCCGGAAATGGTCGAGAAGATCATCATCAGGGAGCGGCCCGATGCGTTGCTGCCGACCATGGGCGGGCAGACGGCGTTGAATACCGCGATGGCGCTGGCGAAATCGGGGGTGCTGGACAAGCACGGGGTCGAGTTGATCGGTGCCAAGGCCGATGTGATCGACCGGGCGGAGGATCGGCTGAAGTTTCGCGATGCGATGGCCGAGATCGGGATCGAGGGGCCGAAGAGTGCAATCGCCCATTCGATCGAGGAGGCATGGGCGGCGCTGGAACTGGTGGGGTTGCCGGCGGTGATCCGGCCCTCGTTCACACTGGGCGGCACGGGGGGCGGGATTGCGTTCAACCGCGAGGAGTTTCTGGAAATCGTCACCAGCGGCCTCGATGCGTCGCCGACGACCGAGGTGCTGATCGAGGAGAGCGTGCTTGGGTGGAAAGAATACGAGATGGAGGTGGTGCGAGATGCGGCGGATAACTGCATCATCGTGTGTTCGATCGAGAATATCGATCCGATGGGGGTGCATACGGGTGATTCCGTGACGGTGGCGCCGGCGCTGACGCTGACCGACCGGGAATTCCAGATCATGCGGGATGCCTCGATTGCGTGTCTGCGCAGGATCGGGGTGGATACCGGTGGGTCGAACGTGCAGTTCGGCGTCAACCCGGCGGATGGGCGGATGGTGGTGATCGAGATGAATCCGCGGGTGTCGCGCTCGTCGGCGCTGGCTTCGAAGGCGACGGGGTTTCCGATCGCGAAGATCGCGGCGAAACTGGCGGTGGGGTATACGCTGGATGAGTTGCGGAATGATATTACACAGGTGACGCCGGCGAGTTTTGAGCCGACGATCGATTACGTGGTGATCAAGATTCCGCGTTTCACCTTCGAGAAGTTTCCGGGCACGCCGGCGTTGCTGACCACGGCGATGAAGTCGGTCGGTGAGGCGATGGCGATCGGGCGGAGTTTTGCCGAGGCGTTGCAGAAGGGGTTGCGCAGTCTGGAGACCGGGTTGTCCGGGCTCGATGAGGTCGAGGCGCCGGGGGATGGCACGCATGATGCGTTCCGCGCCGCGCTTTCGACGCCGCGTCCGGATCGGTTGTTGATCGCGGCACAGGCGTTGCGGGCCGGGCTTTCGATTGCGGATATTCATGCGACGTCGAAATTCGATCCGTGGTTTCTGGAGCAGATGGCGGAGATTGTTGCGGCGGAGCGCAGGATTGTGGCCGAGGGTCTGCCAGAGGATGCGATCGGGCTGCGGGCGGTCAAGGCGCTGGGATTTTCCGACAAGCGGCTCGCACAATTGACGGGACGCGCGGAGACATCGATTGCGGCGGAACGCGCCGCCCTCGGCGTGGTGCCGGTGTATCGGCGGATCGACAGCACGGCGGGCGAGTTCGCCTCCGCCACCTCATATATGTATGCGACGTATGAGGGCGGGTTCGGCGTGCCGCATTGCGAAGCCGACCCGACCGACCGGCGGAAGATCGTGATTCTGGGCGGCGGGCCGAACCGGATCGGGCAGGGGATCGAGTTCGATTATTGCTGCGTCCATGCCGCCTATGCGCTGCGCGAGGCGGGGTATGAGACCATCATGGTCAATTGCAATCCCGAAACGGTTTCGACCGATTACGATACGTCGGACCGGCTGTATTTCGAGCCGCTGTTCGCCGAGGATGTGATTGCGCTGATCCGGCGCGAGCAACAGAACGGCACGGTGCTCGGCTGCATCGTGCAGTATGGCGGGCAGACGCCGCTGAAGCTGAGCCAGGCGCTGGAGGATGCCGGAATTCCGATTTTGGGGACGTCTGCCGATGCGATCGATGTTGCCGAAGATCGTGAGCGGTTCCAGGTTTTGCTGAAATCGCTCGGGTTGCGTCAGCCGGAAAACGGCATTGCGCGCTCGGCGGAGCAGGCTGAGGCGATCGTCGAGAAAATCGGGTTTCCGGTGGTGATCCGGCCAAGCTACGTGCTCGGCGGGCGGGCGATGGAGATTGTGTACGATCTGCCCAATCTGCGGCGGTATATGCGCGAGGCGGTGATCGTTTCGGGCACCAACCCGGTGCTGATCGATCGCTATCTGAACGATGCGATCGAGGTGGATGTCGACTGCATCGCCGATCGTCAGACCGTGTATGTCGCGGGGGTGATGGAGCATATCGAGGAGGCCGGGATCCATTCCGGCGACAGCGCGTGCTCGCTGCCGCCCTATTCGCTCTCGCCCGCCGTGGTCGCGGAATTGCGCTCGGAGACCGAGGCGATGGCCAAGGCGCTGAACGTGGTCGGGCTGATGAACGTGCAGTTCGCGATCCAGCTCAACCAGGCGGGGGGTGAGAATGTCTATGTGCTGGAGGTCAACCCGCGCGCATCGCGCACCGTGCCGTTCGTGGCGAAGGCGACCGGGGTGCCGGTGGCCAAGATCGGCGCGCGGGTGATGGCGGGCGAGGCGCTGGCCTCGTTCGGCCTCGATGACACCATCATGCGCAGCCATGTTGCGGTGAAGGAGGCGGTGTTTCCGTTCGCGCGGTTCTCCGGCGTCGATGTGCTGCTCGGCCCGGAGATGAAATCGACCGGCGAGGTGATGGGGCTGGATGCGAGTTTCGCGCGCGCCTTCGCCAAGGCGCAGCTCGGCGCCGGGGTGAAGCTGCCGCGCGCGGGGACGGTGCTGCTCTCGGTGCGGGATGGCGACAAGGCGGCAATCGTCTCAATTGCGCGGCGCTTCGTCGATCTCGGGTTCGCCATCATGGCGACGCGGGGGACGGCGGCGCATCTGTCGGATGCCGGAATTGCGGCGCGGGCGGTGAACAAGGTGCTGGAAGGCCGGCCACACTGCGTCGATGCGATCCGCTCGGGCGAGGTGCAGCTCGTGATCAACACGGCATCCGGCGCGCAGACCGTGGCGGATAGTTTCGACATTCGCCGCTCGGCGCTGACGCATGGAGTGCCGCACTTCACCACCATCGCGGGGGCGCGGGCGGCATCCCACGCCATAGCAGCCCTGGCGGCGGGGAGTCTTGAAGTTGCGCCGCTTCAGTCGTATTTTGTCCAACCGAGCTGACTGGTGCCGTGGCTGGAACATTCCGGTCGCGGTGCGCGCATTTATGCCAACTGCCTGCTGTTTAGAAGACTTTAAGGAATCGCCGTGCAAAAATTCCCGATGACCGGGCCCGGATTGACCAATCTCGAAACGGAGTTGCGCCACCTCAAATCCGAGGAGCGCCCGGCGATCATCCGCGCGATTGCCGAAGCCCGCAGCCATGGCGATCTGTCGGAAAACGCGGAGTATCATTCGGCGCGGGAGCGGCAATCGTTCATCGAGGGCCGGATCGCCGAGCTGGAGGAAATCATTTCCGCCGCCGAAGTGATCGATCCGGCGACCTTGACCGGGGACACCATCAAGTTCGGCGCGCAGGTCGAGTTGATCGATGAAGAGACCGAAAAGCAGGTGCGGTATCAGATCGTCGGGCTGCACGAGGCGGATATCAAGCAGGGCCGGCTCTCGGTGACCTCGCCGCTTGCGAAATCGCTGATCGGCAAGAAGCCGGGTGATACGGTTTCGGTGCCGGCACCGGGCGGCGACCGGAGTTACGAGATCATCACCGTCCGGTTCGGCTAGGGTTTTGGTCACGATCGAGGATATCGAGGCGGCGGCAGCCCGCATCGCCGGGGCGGTGCAGCGCACGCCGCTGGTGTATTCGGATGCGCTCTCGCGCGCGACCGGGGCGCGGGTGCTGTTGAAACTGGAAAATCTGCAGGCAACCGGTGCGTTCAAGGAGCGTGGTGCGGCCAACCGGATCGCGTTGCTGACCGAGGCGGAGCGCGCGCGCGGCGTGATTGCGATGTCGGCGGGAAATCATGCCCAGGCGGTCGCGCGGCATGCTCAACTGGCGGGGATTGCCGCGACCATCGTGATGCCGCGCTTCACCCCGACCACCAAAGTGATGCGCACGCGTGCCTGGGGGGCGCGCGTGGTGCTGCACGGCGAAACCCTCGCCGAGGCGGCGGATCATGCGCATGAACTGGCGGCTGCCGAAGGCCTCGTGTTCGTTCATCCCTATGACGATCCGGCGGTGATCGCGGGGCAGGGGACCATGGCGCTCGAAATTCTGGCGGATGCGCCGGATCTGGACATGCTGGTGGTGCCGACCGGCGGCGGGGGATTTCTTGCGGGCTGCGCCACCGCGGCGAAGGCGAAGCGGCCCGGGCTTGCAGTGCTCGGCGTCGAGGTCGAGGCCTATTCGGGCTTTGCTCAGGCGCTGGCGGGCCAGCCGATCACGGTCGGCGGGGCCACGATCGCCGAAGGAATCGCGGTTCGCGACATCGGCCAGCGGCCACTCGCCATCCTGCGGGAGCTTGGCACCGAAATGCTGGTGGTGCCGGAATCCGCGGTCGAACAGGCGATCGCGCTGTTGATCGAAGGCGGCAAACTGGTCGCCGAAGGCGCGGGCGCGGCGGGGCTGGCGGCGGTGCTGACCTATCCGGACCGGTTCGCGGGCAAGACCGTCGCTCTGCCAATTTGTGGCGGCAATATCGATACCCGCACCCTCGCGAACACATTGCTGCGCAACCTGCTGCGCGACGGGCGGATTCTCAAGATTCTGATGGAAATCCCGGACCGTCCGGGCGTGCTCGCGGATATTTCGGCACGGATCGGCAATCATGGCGGCAATATCATCGAAGTGGTGCATCAGCGCCTGTTCGCCTCCCCGACGGTGCAGGCGGCTCATCTGGAAATCATGATCGAAGCGCGCGATGCGGAGCATGGCAATGCGATCGTTGCGGTGTTGGAAGAGGTTTATACTGTCAAGCGGATGTGAGGCGGGACGGGTAAGACTTCTTTTTTTGAAAAAAAAGAAGCAAAAAAACTTTGCTCCTTTGGGACTGCGGCGTTGAAACCCTCTGCGGCCCAACTAAAAAAAGTTTTTTGCTTCTTTTTTACAAAAAAGAAGCGCTTTCTTTCCTGCTCAGCGCCACCATGATCCCCCCCATCCTCTACCAGTCGACCCACCTCCTGATCATCGACAAACCGGCGGGCCTCGCCTGTCATGCCGGGCCGCGCGGGGGTTCCAGTGTCGAGGATTTCTTTCCGCAATGGCGGCGCGGGCATGACGGGCCGTGGCTCGCGCATCGGCTCGATGCCGATACGGCGGGATGCCTCGCCATCGCGCGGCGCAAGACGACGCTGATTGCCTTGCAGAAGGCGTTCGCGGCCCACGCGGTGCGCAAGATCTATTGGGCGGTGGTGCAGGGCGTGCCGAAGGCTTCGGGGGGAACGATCGCGGTGCCGTTGCGCAAGCAGACCGACCCGACCGGCTGGCGCATGGTCGGCGGGCCGGGAGGGCAACCGGCGGTGACCGACTGGCGGGTGATTGCGGCGGCGCAGGGGCGGGCGGTGCTGGAATTATCGCCCCGGACCGGGCGAACCCATCAGCTGCGGGTGCATTGTGCTGGGATGGGGCATCCGATCATCGGCGATCCGGTCTATGGCAAGGCGGGGAGGGGGCTGTGTCTGCTGGCGCGGCGGCTGATGCTGCCGCTTGACCCGCTGGTGACGGCGGTTGCGGCGGTGCCCGATCATCTGCGGGCCGCGCTGTCAGGCGTCGATTTCGATCGCCTTGAGCCGGGCTAGGAAATCGCGGCAGAACGAGGCGGCGGTGGTGCGGCGCACCTTGCCGAGCAGGGCGGTATGCCGCGCCTTGCGTTCCTCAAGCGGCATGACCAGTCCGGCATGCATGGCATCGGCCACCGCATCGGCATCGTAGGGGTTGACGATCAGTGCCTCGGTGAGTTCCTCGGCGGCTCCGGCGAAACGCGAGAGCACCAGCACGCCGGGATCGGCGGCGTCCTGGGCCGCGATGAATTCCTTGGCGACCAGGTTCATCCCGTCGCGCAGCGGCGTGACCAGAGCGATGCGGGCGAGGCGGTAGAACCCCGCGATGGTGCTGCGATTGACCGTGCGGGTCATGTAGCGCAGCGGCGTCCAGTCGAAATCGGAATAGGCGCCGTTGATGTCACCGGCCTTGCGGTCGAGTTCGCGCCGGAGCGACTGGTAACGATCGACATCCTCGCGCGAGCGGGCGGCGATCTGGAGCAGGCTGATCCGGCGCAGATGTTCGGGGTAACGGTGCAGCAACTGGCCGAAGGCATCGAAGCGTTGCGGCAGGCCCTTGGTGTAGTCGAGCCGGTCGACCCCGATGATCAGGGCGCGGCCGACCAGGCTTTCGATCAGCCGCTTGGTCTCGGCCATGCCGGCGGCACGTCGCGCGGTGCGGGTGAACCCGTCGGCGTCGATCCCGATCGGGGTGACGGTGGTTTCGGTGCGATGGCCGTTATGGATGAAGCTGTGGTCGGGTTCGGGCCGCACGCCCATGCAGGAGGCGGCGGATTCGAGGAAGTTCATCCGGTCGCCATGGGTCTGGAAGCCGATCAGGTCGGCGGCGGCGAGGGCGCGCACCAGAACCGCAGCCGAGGGCAGCACATGCAGCACGGCGGGCGGCACGAACGGGACGTGCAGGAAAAATCCGATCCGGTTGGTCACCCCGCGCCGACGGAGCGCCTCGGGCAGGGTGAGCAACTGGTAGTCGTGGATCCAGATGATGTCGTCCGGCCGCAGGAGGGGTTTCAGCCGGTCGGCGAACGCCTCGTTGACCGTGAGGTAGCCTTCGTAATCATCGCGTTTGAAATCCAGCAGGCCGGTGCGGTAGTGCAGCAGCGGCCAGAGCGCGCCGTTGGAAAACCCGACATAATAGCGCCGGTAATCCGCCTCGCTCAGATCGATCGTGGCGTAGGTCAGGCCGCCATGTTCGGCGATTGTCGCGGTCTCGGAGGTCGCCGTCGCACGCTTGCCGGACCAGCCGAACCAGAGGGAGCCCGGCGTCATCGCCTCGGCGAGCGCCACTGCGAGACCACCGGCTTTCGCGCCGCGCTCGGTCGGCAGGGACACGCGGTTCGAAACGATGACGAGGCGGCTCATCGCAGCACCCCCTTTACCGCCCGGGCGAGCCACGCGCGGACCGATGCGGTGGTGCCGTCGAAATCGCGATGGACGTGCAGCCCGATCCCGCCACGTGCATTGGCTGCGTCGATGGCGGCTTCGTCGGTCGTATCATCGCCCACAAACACCGGCACGCGGCCCCTGAACGGGGCCTGCTGCATGAACCAGTCGAGCGCCCGACCCTTGCCGGCGCCGACCGGGCGGATTTCCCACGCCATGTTCGCCGGCAGGATTTCGATATCGAGCTCGCCCTCGATGAAATGTTCGATCAGCATGCGCAAAGCGGGGCCGTGTTCCGGCGCACGGCGAAAATGGGCGACCAGCGTGTAGGTTTTTTCCTCGATCGCCACGCCCGGCATGCGAACGGCGGCGTCGCGCAGCGCCGCGCGCCACTCGGGGCGGTTGGCCGAAAGCGTGATCGGGCGATGGATCACGCCCGCCGCGTCCCGGCACAGAAATCCGTGCTCGGCTCCCGCCGGAAGAATGGTTCCGGTCACGCCGTCGATATCCGCCATGGTCCGGCCCGACAAAATCGCCATGGCGCCCTCGCGTTGCGCCGCCAGATCCGCGAGCAGGGCGGGCAGGCCGGGCGGCACGATCACCTCGGCGGGAGTCGGCGCGAAGTCGAGCAGGGTGCCGTCCATATCGAGGAACAGCGCGTGGTCGGGTGCAAGATCGGGTAACATATCGTAATAGATGGGCAGGACGAATGCCCGATCAAGCGAAACGTCGATCACCCCTCCGGTGTCGGCCAGGATTGCAGATCGTGCCCCAGCAGCATCGGAATCTGCAGCAGGACGCGGCCATGATGGGTGATATTGATCGGTTTCGCGACCGTGATGGTACGGAAACGGGGGGCGTAGCGCTTCATGATATCCGCCTCGTCACCCGGCATCGCGGCAATCAGGATATCGTCCCCGATCAGCGATTGCGGCGGGGTGGTGATGCCGAATTCATGCTTGTCGCCCTCGAACACGGTCACCGGCACATCGGGGCCGAGCGCATAGGCGATCTTGCCGGCATCGAACCAGCGCAGCGCCGCCACCGCCATGTCCGGCTTCGCCAGATCGCCGCGCTGGATCAGCGCGGTGCGGAAGCTCCGCCAGTCGATCACCTGCAACTCCGGCGAGTGCCCCAGCCCGAACAGCCGGTTGAAACCGGGCACGATACCGAAGTTCAGCTCCGCGCCGATGAAGATCACCGAAGCGGTCAACAACGCCGCCGTGGCCCACACCACCATGGCAAGGCGTCGCCGCGCCCGCTCCGTCGCGCGCGATGCCCAGCCCCCCAGAGCGGGGAACAGCATCAGGTAACCCGGCGCGGCCCAGTGGAACAGGATCTTGCGCGAGGACCAGAACGCGATCGCGGAGAACAGCACGATCGGGATGACCGCAAGCCAGGACAGGAACCGGGCCCGGCGCTCCGCATGGCGCCGGAACCCGCCGATCAGCAGGGCGATCATCGGCACGAAAATCCAGGGGGCGATGAACACCGCCTCGCCCAGCCAGACGATGAAGGGCCGCAGCGGGTGGATGCCGAACCCGGTGGCCCGTGCCCCCTGATAGCCGAACGAGGCCCAGTGGTTCAGCGCATTCCAGATCAGCACCGGCGAAAAGACCACGAGCGCGATGAGGCAGGCGACCCAGGGACCGGCGCTGGCGAGCGCGCGGCGGCCCCGCGCATCGAAGATCAGGAATGCGAGCGCACCGAGCAGGTTCAATACCGCATTGTATTTAGAATCCATCGCGAGACCCGCGAGCAAACCCGCGAGCGGCCAGAATTCCGGTTCGGGTTCGGCGTCATGGTCCGGTCGGGCCACGCCCACGGCGCGCGCCAGCGCCCAGGCGGCGGCGACCAGAAAGAAATCCAGCGGCCCGTCCGGCAACACCCAGGTGCCGAACGCGATGGCGAAGACCGGCGAGATGTTCAACGCCGCCACTGCCCACACCGCCGCACGGGCCCCGAACAGGCGGTTGGTCAGCCCATACATCAGCGCGCCGGTTCCCGCGAACAGCAGCACGAACGGCAACCGCACGATGAAGGGTGAGTGCAGCCCGGTCAGTCGCTGGATCGTGAGTTCCATGAACCACGAGATCGGCGGATGGTCGAAATATGACAGCTGATAGGTATGTGCCGCCGAGACCATGTAGCTTTCGTCGATGCCGAGCCCCATCGCGGCGGCGAACAGCAATCGGATCAGCAGGGCGGCAAGGATGATGATCGTGGCTTGGGTCGCTGGCTTCATGGCTGAGCGGCATGGGCGAGGGACCGCCGCGGGTCAAGCCGGTATCCTTGACACATGGTAAGGTTTAACCGATGGAAAATGAAGGCATCGCGCGGTGCCGCCGCACCTATTCCGGAACCCTTCGCAAGGAACGATCCGATGTCCAGCCCACGATTACCCGGCTTACGATGGATTTACGCTTTGGCTGGCCTGAGCCTGATACCGTGCGTGGCACTGGCCTCGACGGTGCCCAATGTCATGTGGTCAGCCGATCTCGCCAAGCCGGTCTATGCGACGCCCCGGATCGGTGGCGGACAAATCTACGTGACGAGCACGCAGAGTACCGGCCCCAACGTGTTCGCGCTCGATGCGAAATCCGGTCACATCATATGGCGGTACGCAACCAGCGGCGCCATCACGATTTCACCCACCGTGGGTCAGACGCAGGTGTTCGTCGCGTCCGATATCGGCGATACCCATTTCATGCGGGCGCTCGATGCCAGAACCGGGGCGCTGGTCTGGCAATATACCCGCAACAAGCCGCCCGAATGCATGTGCAGCCATGACGCGCATGTCGGCGACGGGCTGGTTTTCGCGCAGACCGACGGGCACAGCCTGTATGCCTTCGCGCCGGTCGGCGCCATGCCGTCCCGCCGGATCTGGCAGTTCAAGGGGGATGGTGCGCGCCTCACCTCGCCCGTGACCACGGCGGGGCTGGTCGTGTTCGGCTCGGCCAATCACGATCTGTACGCGCTCGATGCGAAAACCGGTGCCCCGCGCTGGACCGCACACACCGGATACGCGTTCGTCAGCGCGCCGGTCGTGGGTGATGGCCTGGTGATCGCCGGCAATCGGGGCGGCACCGTGCATGCCTATGACGCGGCAACCGGGAAACCCGCCTGGAGTTTTGCCACCAGTGGCGCGATCGATCATCCGGTCGTGATCGATCGTGGCCGGGTCTATGCCGTTTCCAACGACCGCATACTCTATGCGCTCGATCTCAAGACCGGTCATGTCCTGTGGCAGCACGTCATGGCCGATTATGCCACCGCCGCACCGCTGGTGCACGGCAAAGCGGTGATCGTGGCGGATCGAGCCGGCGAGTTGCTCGCCGTGAACGCGGCGACCGGCAAAAGGATCTGGCATGCCCCGTTGGGTGGCACGCCGTTCTCCCGCCCGATGCCGTGGCGTAACGATATCGTGCTGAAAATCGGCGATCATGCCGTGGCCGCCTACGCGGCATCGACCGGCACGCTCAAATGGCATTATACCAGCCGATCGGTGGTCACCGATCCGGTCGTCGGCACCGGCACATCGGGCGGCGTGATTCTGGCGACCAGCAACGGGCATGTGCTGGCGTTGCAATGAGGGAGCGATTTCGTGGTGGAAATGGAATGACGCGTTGTTTCGCCCGCCGTGCCGGGCTCATCGGTGTGGGTCTGCTGGCACCGTGCCTCGCTCTGGCGGCGCCGGGCCCGATCACGGCGAGCACCGGATGGTTTCGCTACCTGTTGCCGCAGATCCCGGCGGGTGGCTTCGTGATCCTGCACAATGAAGGGGCGAAATCTGTGGTGCTCGACGCGGTGCAGACCCCGGCCTGCGGTATGGCGATGCTGCACAAGAGCGTGAACCGCAGTGGTGTCGACCGGATGGTGATGGTAGATCACGTCACGATACCGGCGCACGGATCGTTCAGCTTCTCCCCGGGCGCCTACCATATCATGTGCATGCAACCGAAGATGAAGCCCGGTGAGACCGTGACCGTCACCCTCTCGTTCCAGAATGCGCCCGCCCTCGCTGTTCCGTTCAAGGTTTACGGTGCGGACGGCAAACCGGCCGGTCGATGATCCGCGCGATCCTGCTGGCGGGCACCGCGCTCGTGATCTGTGCCGCCGCCCCGAACCCCGGATCGCCATCAGGAGCCACCATCGTCGCTCAGGGCACGGCCAATGGCGTTCTTCCCTGCATGGCCTGTCACGGTCCTGACCTTGCCGGCAATCGGTCGATCGGCGCGCCCCGCATCGCCGGACTGCCGGTGGCGACGACACTGGCCGCCTTTCACGCGATCGCGGCGGGCCGGATGGGGGATAACTACGTCATGAAAAATATCGCCCACGCCCTGACCGGTCCGGAACGCGCGGCTGTCGCTGCCTATCTGGCCACCTTGCCTGCGGGCACGCCATGACCAACCGCCGTCGCCTGCTCGCGGGCGTTGCCGGTGGCGGCAGTCTGGCGCTGCTCGCCGCCTGTCACCAGAAATGGAAACTCGACCCGCAGGATATCGATATGCGCGGGCATCTGCCCGACCTCGCCTTCACCATGACCGATGCCGAAACCGGCAAAGCCGTCACGGCGGCGGATTATCGCGGCAAGATCGTAATGCTCTATTTCGGCTACACCAATTGCCCCGATGTATGCCCGCTGACCCTGTACGAGATGACCAAGATCCTGAAATCGCTGGGCGCGAAAGCCGGGGATGTCCGGTTCCTGTTCGTCACGGTCGATCCGCTGCGCGATACGCTGCCGGTCCTCGCGAAATATATCGGCCTCTATCACACGCCGGAATTCGTCGGCCTGCGCGGCACACACGCGGAACTACAGGCACTGGCCTCGCGATACCACGCCGGGTTCTCGGTGCATCCCTCGTCGAACCCGGCGAATTATACCGTCACCCACACCGCCGCCGCCTATGTGTTCAACCGGCACGGCAAGGCGGAGTTCATCTGCGCCGGACTGTCCGCGAAAGCGCCGGATATCGCCGGGATTACCCGGGATTTGCGCCATCTGGTCGAGACGGATCGGGTTTGAAGTCAGGAAGGGCTTCTTTTTTGTAAAAAAGAAGCAAAAACTTGCTGTCGCTGAAGATCAGCCGAGGCGCGCCAGCCATGTCAGCAGGCCGCGCTTCTGGGGTGTGGTGCCGAGCTTGGCAAGATCGCTGGTGAGCGCAGCATAATCCGGGTGCTGGTTCAGCCCGAGATCGGGGATGATGAAGCGCGCATTGCCGTGCGGTCCGAAAACATAGATCAACGCCGAATGCACGACCTGATATTTTTCCGGGTCCGGCGAGGGATGCACGGATGCCACCACACGATAACGCCGTGTCAGTTGATAGACCTGATTGGCACTGCCGCGCAGCCCGACGAAATGCGGGTCGAACAGAGCGAGATATTTTTTCAGCACCGGCAAGGTGTCGCGCGCGGGGTCGACCGTGACGAACAGGAACACCGTATTCGCCGCAGCCGCACCGAGTTTCAGATAGATCTGATGAAGTTTGTAGAGCGTATCGGGGCAGACGTCCGGACAATTGGTGTAGCCGAAATACAGCATCACTACCTTGCCGTGGAAATCGGTCGCGGTGACGGTCTTGCCGGTGCTGGCATCCTTCATCGTGAAGGCCAGCGGCGGCACCAGACCGGTCACCCGCACCACCGGTTGCGCGGCCGACGCCGCGAACGGTGTCAGCAGGATCGCCGCCAGCAGAAAACGCCGCAGCATGGAAATCATGAGGACGGCGCGCCGATCTTGGCCTTCAACGCTTCGTTCACTAACGCCGGGTTGCCCTTGCCCGCCATCGCCTTCATCACCTGCCCCACGAAAAACCCGAACAGTTTATCCTTGCCCGATCGGTATTCCGCAAGCTTGTCGGGATTGGCGGCGATCACCGCATCGATCGCCGCATCGATCGCCCCGGTATCGGTTACCTGACGCAAGCCGCGCGCCTCGACGATGGAAGCCGGTTCCTCACCGGTCTCGACCATGAGTTCGAGCACGTCCTTGGCGATCTTGCCGTTGATCGTGCCGTCCTTGATCAGATCGAGCAGCGCGCCGAGATTGGCCGCACTCACCGGACTGTTCTCGATGCTGCGTCCGGTCCGGTTGAGGGCCGCGAAAAAATCCCCCAGCATCCAGTTCGCGACCTGCTTGGCATCGCGGCCCTTGGCGACGGTTTCGAAGAAATCGGCGGTGACCTGCTCCATCACGAAAATCGCGGATTCGTAGGCCGAAAGCCCGTAATCGCGCATCAACCGCGCCCGTTTCGCATCCGGCAGTTCGGGCAGCCGGGTTTTCAGCGTCGCGACCCATGCCTCGTCGAGCACCAGCGGCAATAAATCCGGCTCGGGGAAATACCGGTAGTCATGGGCATCCTCCTTGCTGCGCATCGAGCGGGTTTCGCCGCGCGCCGGATCGAACAGCCGCGTCTCCTGCGTCACCTCGCCGCCGGATTCCCAGATTTCGACCTGCCGCCGTGCTTCGGCCTCGATCGCCTGCATCACGAAGCGGATGGAATTGACGTTCTTGATCTCGCAGCGCGTGCGGAAGGCCTCACCCGCCTTGCGCACCGAGACATTGACGTCGGCGCGCATCGAACCTTCATCCATGTTGCCGTCACAGGTGCCGAGATAGCGCAGGATCGTCCGCAGCTTGCGGATATACGCCCCCGCTTCCTCCGGCGTGCGCATGTCCGGCTCGCTCACGATCTCCATCAGCGCGACGCCCGAGCGGTTGAGGTCGATCAGCGATTTGCTCGCGTGCTGATCGTGCATGCTCTTGCCGGCATCCTGCTCCAGATGCAGCCGGGTGATGCCGATCGAGCGGGTTTCGCCCGATTCCAGCTCGATATCGATCGTGCCCATGCCGACGACGGGGTGCTCATACTGGCTGATCTGATAGCCCTGCGGCAGATCGGCATAGAAGTAGTTCTTGCGGTCGAACCGCGAGACCAGATTGATCTGCGCGTTCAACCCCAGCCCGGTCCGCACCGCCTGCGCCACGCATTCGCGGTTGATCACCGGCAGCATGCCGGGAAATCCGGCATCGACGAAACTGACCTGGGTGTTCGGCGCACTGCCGAAATCGGTCGCCGCTCCGCTGAACAGTTTGGAGCTGGAAATCACCTGGGCGTGGACTTCGAGCCCGATCACCAGCTCCCACGGGCCGGTGATGCCTTCGATCGTGTAGCTCATGACGCCGCCCCCGCCCGCACCGAAGGCAGCGCGGTGAAACCCGCCGCGCGTTCCAGCGCGCCGGATACCGCAAAGACGGTTTCCTCGTCGAAATGCCGCCCGATCACCTGCAGCCCGAGCGGCAGACCCCGCGCATCGAGCCCCGCCGGGACCGACATGGCGGGAACCCCGGCGAGGTTCGACGGCACGGTGAACACATCGTTGAGATACATCGTTACCGGATCGTCCATTTTCTCGCCGATCGCAAACGCCGCCGAGGGCGCGGTCGGCGTCAGGATCGCATCGACCCTCGCGAACGCCTCATCGAAATCGCGCAGCATCAGGGCACGGACTTTCTGCGCCCGCAGATAATACGCATCGTAATATCCCGCCGAGAGGACGTAGGTGCCGATCATGATCCGCCGCTTGACCTCGGCCCCGAACCCGGCGGCGCGGGTGCGTTCATAAAGGTCGATCAGATCCTCGCCATCCACCCGCGCGCCGAACCGCACCCCGTCATAGCGCGCAAGGTTCGACGACGCCTCGGCCGGCGCCACGATGTAATAGACCGGCAGGCCGTATCTGGTGTGCGGCAGCGATACATCGACGATTTCGGCCCCCTGCTGCCGAAGCCAGTCGATGCCCGCCTGCCAGAGGTTTTCGATCTCCGGTGCCATGCCCTCGACCCGGTATTCGCTCGGAATTCCGATCCGCAACCCTTTTACCCCGCGCGCGCAGGCGGCCCGGAAATCCGGTACCGGGCGATCGGCGGAGGTGCTGTCGCGCTCGTCGAACCCGCTCATCGCGCCGAGCATGATCGCGCAATCCTCGACCGTGCGCGCCATCGGCCCCGCCTGATCGAGCGAGGAGGCGAACGCGACGATGCCGAAACGCGAACACCGGCCATAGGTCGGCTTGATCCCGGCAATGCCGGTGAACGCCGCCGGCTGACGGATCGAGCCGCCGGTATCGGTCCCGGTCGCGCCCATCGCCATCCGCGCCGCCACCGCCGCCGCCGAACCGCCGGAGGAGCCGCCGGGGACGAGTTTCGCCCCGTCCGCGCGCTGCCAGGGGTTTTCCACCGCGCCATAGGCCGAGGTGATGTTCGATGAGCCCATGGCGAACTCGTCGAGATTGGCCTTGCCGAGCATCACCGCGCCCGCCGCCTTCAATTTCGCCGAAACCGTGCTCTCGTAGGGCGGCACGAACGGGCTCAGAATGTTCGATCCCGCCGTGGTCCGCACCCCCTCGGTGCAGAACAGGTCCTTCATCGCGATCGGGATTCCCGACAGGGCAGGGGCATCGCCCGCCGCGCGCGCGGCATCGGCCTCCCGCGCCTGCGCGCGTGCCGCATCCGGCGTCATCGTGATGAATGCGTTGAGCCGGGGATTGAGCGCCTCGACCGCGCCGATATGCGCCTCGGTCAGTTCGACCGCCGAAATTTTCCGTGCCGCCAGCGCATCGAGCGCTTCGGCGATGCTCATATCCAGCATGCTCATTCCACCACCTTCGGGACCGCGAAGAAATTGCCGATCCGGTCCGGCGCGTTGGCCAGGATTTTTTCGGGATAGTTCCCGTCGGTCACCGCGTCCTCGCGCAGCCGCATCGCCATCTGCGCCCCGCCCGACAGCGGCTGCACGCCGTCGACATTCACCTCGGATAATTGCTCGACATAACCGAGTATCGCATTGAGTTCGCCTTCGAGGCGCGGCACCTCCTCGTCATCGAGGCGGATACGGGCGAGTTTCGCGATACGGCGAACCGTCGCGGGGTCGAGCGACATGGGCATCCCTTGGGTTTCTGTGCGGTCTGGATCATAAACGCGACCATGACACTGTTCAACCTGACCGACCTGGTGGCAGCAATGCCGCGCAACGCCCGCCTGATCGGGCTCGATCCCGGCTCCCGCATCGTCGGCATCGCCCTCTCCGACGTCAGCCGCCGCCTCGCGTCGCCCTACGGCGCCATGAAGCGCGGCAAACTGGCCGAAATGGCGCAGACCCTCCGCGAGATCGCGGCCAAGGAGGGTGCCACCGCGCTGGTGATCGGCCTGCCGTTGTCGATGGACGGCACACTCGGCCCCGCCGCCCAGGCCGCGCGCGACTGGGCCCACGCGATCACCTTCGCAACCGGCCTGCCTGCCGCGATGATGGACGAACGCCTGTCCTCGGCGGCGGTCAACCGCGCGATGATCGAGGCCGATGTCTCGCGCGGCAAGCGCGCCGCCCGGGTCGATGCCGCCGCCGCCTCCTACATGCTGCAGGCCGCGCTCGACATCATCACGAATGCCGGATGAGGCTCGCCGCCATCCTGCTGCTGCTCGCGGTCGCAGCCACGCTTGAGGTCACCGGCGATGCGCTGATGCGCAACGGGTTGCACGCGTCGGGACCGGCGCGGATCTGGTGGCTGATCGGGGGCACCCTCGTGCTCGCCACCTACGGCATCGTGGTCAATCTCGGCCCGTGGGATTTCGGGCGGGTGCTCGGCATCTATGTCGTGCTGTTCTTCATCGTGGCCCAGCTGGTCAACCGGTTCGGCTACGGCATCCGCCCCGATTTGCCGCTGATGATCGGCGGCGGCCTGATCTGCGCCGGCGGGCTGGTGATCACGCTGTGGCGCTGATCCGCCGATGCACCCTGTTGATCGCGCGCACGGCGAAGCGCGAGCCGGGGTCGAGCCGTGCCATGAACCCGGCGGGCCAGAAGGCGGTGCGCGCCGCCCGCGCCGCCGCGAGTGGCAGGCGCGAGGATGGCGGCACGATCGGCCGGTAGGACGAAACGCCGAACCCCTCGGCATGCGGCACCAGCGCGAAGTGCGCCGCATCGTTCCGGTCAGGGTTTTCGAGCAGGGCGCTCAGCCGGGACAGGGCGATACCCCGCAGCATCGCCACGTGCTCGGGGCGGAGATACGGTCGCATCGCGCGCGCGACATCGATCACCGCCTCATGGATCAGAGCGGCGATCGCGAGGCGCGGCGCTTCCTCCGCCTGCTCGATCCGCACCGGAAAGGCCACGCCATCGCGGCAGGCGACGTGGCTGATCCCGGATTCCGGGGCCGAGAACAGTAATTCGAGCACCTCGTAGGACCGGCCGACCGTCGCCGCCACCGCCGCTGCCGGCGCTCCGTCGGTGAACAGAAACCCTTCGGCGGACAAGCCCTTCACCCGCGCCGAGTTGGTGCCGAGATACACCCCTGCCATATCGGGCGCCTGCCCCCGCGCCGCCGCGCCCAAGCGCAGCAACGCGCGTTGCAGCGAGCCGTGCCAGCCGAGATCGACCACCAGCGATTTCACGTCGAACAGCCTGAGCGCATCGAGATGCACCAGCAGATCCCGTCGCTCGATCGCCGCGCGCGCCGCGATCGCGCCGGACAGATCGGCGAAGACCGCCCGCAACGCCGCGCGTGGCCCGGCCCCGGTCACTCTGGTCGCCTCATTCACCCCCTGCCGCCGCAACGCTGCCGCGACTTCGTCGGCCCCCGGGTCGAGATCGGCGCGCCGCAGGTAATCCGCCACCGTGAGTTCGCTGACCCCCGACGTCAGAAAATCCAGATCCGCCGCCTCCAGCGTCGTGATCGATGCGAGGTTGAGGCAGCGCCGGGACGACCAGACATAGGATGATTCCGGCATATCCGCGCCGCGCCACGCCGCCTCGTAGGCCTTCTGAAACACCATCCCGTCGCGCGCCAGAAAAAACACGCCGCGGTGTTCGGCCCGCGCTTTGGCATGGATCATCCCGGCCATCCCGATCGCGGCGGGGGCCACGACCAGATAGGCAAGGGTCAGCCAGTACGGATCGCCCCGATCGGCGGCCAGTGCACGGCGCAGCAACCCATGCGGCAGGTCGGTCACGGCGTCGCCGGTCGGCGGATAGCGGTTCGCAGCCCCTCGCCGATCGGGCGGGGTCAGCAGAAACGGCGTGACGCCGTGCCGCCGCGCCATGGTGCCATCCGCGACCGGATGATCGCCGCAATGAACGATCCGCGCCTCCCGGTCCAATCCGAAATCTGTGCGGATCGCGGGCCACACCGACCCGCCTGCCTTGGTCAGACCGGTGTCGCTCGACAGATACAGCCGCCGATGCCCGACCACTCCCGCCCGTTCGAGCATCGCCTCGATCGCCGCGCGCGGCAGATACATATCCGACACGATCACAACGCGCCGTCCCGCCGCAACCACGGCGCGAAACACCTCGGCGACCAGCGGGTCCGCCGCCACACCCTCGATCTCCAGCGCGACCTCCCGCGCCATCGCCGCATCGGGGTCGAACCCCGGCGGAGCCTCGCGCCGCATGACGTCATAGATCGCGGCGAGGGTGATCTCCCGCCCACCCGCCTGCCGCCGCACCGATGCCTCGGCGGCACCGCGCGCCGCCGCAAACCAGCGATCCGCAGGCGGCGTCATCGAGGCTGCCACCAGCGCGAACAGATCCTCCGGCCGCCACACCGCCCGCTGCACCAGCGTATCGAACAGATCGAAGCTGACGAGATCCGCCGTCATCGCCGCCATCCTGAACGCGTCGAGCCGCGCGCGATCATGTTCGATCATTTGATGCACTCACAGGTTGCAAGAGAGGTTTCTCACCCCCCCGGCCTCGTGGCAAGTCGATTTCTCATCGTAAGGAGACCTGTCCCATGGATTTTCCGCTCTCGTCCGACCCGCTCCAGCTCGCCGCCACCCAACTGGTCGAACCGTTCGAGGGGTTCAGCGCCGAACCCTATCGCGACCCCGGCGGCGTGTGGTCGATCGGCTATGGCTCTACCGTCGATGCCTGGGGCAATCCGGTCACCGCCGATACCGCGCCGGTCACCCGCGATCAGGCGCTGGCTTTGGTGGAGCGAGACCTCACCAGCGCGCTCGACGAGGTCAACGCCGTGGTCACCGTGCCGCTCGACGTCAACCAGCAGGCCGCTCTGGCCGATTTCGTCTACAATGTCGGAGCGGGCAATTTCGAACGCTCGACCCTGCTGACCTTGCTCAATCAGGGCGACTATGCCGGTGCCGCCGCGCAGTTCGTGCGCTGGGATTACGCCGGTGGCGTGGTGCTGCCCGGCCTGCTGCGCCGCCGGGAGGCCGAAGCCGCCTTGTTCACCGCTGCGTCATCGTCGTTCGACCCTTTCGGATGAAGGCTTGCCGTACTGCCCGGTGCCGCCTAGCCTCGCCTTCGCGATACAACCACGGGTGGGTGACGTCATGCCGATCACGAAACCTCTGCGCTGGGTGCTGACCGGCGCAATAACGGCGCTGATCGGCGCGGGTACCGGCACCAGTGCCATCGCGGCACCACCCCCGGCGCGGCCGGGACTGGTGATCGAGGCGTTCGACCTGTTCGACACCTCGGCCGACCATCGCGCCTTCGTGGTCGCCGACCAGAAGCGCTGGCTCGCCGAGGGGGCGGCGCGCATGGCGCAGGTGATCGCGGCCGATGGCAAGGTCACGGTGATCGACAGCCCGGCAAGCCGCCGCCGGATCGCCGCGATCGCCCACGATTACCAGCATCCCTCGACCTGCCGCAGTTGCATCATCGCCGCCGCCCGGCAGCTTGGCGCACGCTACGTGTTCATCGGCTCGGTCCACAAGGTCAGCGATCTGATCATCTATATGCGCGGCGAACTCGACCGCATCGGCGATCCCAGGCCGCTGATGGTCCGGTCGATGGAGGTCAAGGCCGATAATCGGACCATGATCCTCCGCGCCGCCGGCACCATGGCCACGGCCGTCGAACACCATCTCGGCTGAGCGCCCCCCTTTTTCACCAAACCGTGAATGCCCATGTGAGCCGTCTGCCGGGCGGGTTGGCCGCCCGTTTCGCAATCCCCTGTCCTGAAAGAGAATCGCCTTATGAAACTATCGATCCTGCCGGTTGCCCTGCTGATGACCCTGGCGCTCGCCGCCTGCGGCCGGCACATGAGCGGCACCTATGTCGCGCAATCGACCAGCCCGATCGTCGGCGCGACCCTCGATTTCATTTCCGCAACCGAGGTTCAGGTCCAGGTCGCCGGCACCACCACCCAGGGCACCTACAAGCTCGAAAGCCATCAGGTCGTGGTGATGAACAACAACCAGACCCAGGTATTCGCCGTCGAATCGAACGGCTGCCTGAACGGCGGCCCGCAGATCGGCACGTTCTGCAAGCGCTGAACCCGCTGGCGATCCACCCGACCCGATCGAGCCGCCAGCGGCTCGATCGCAGGGTCAGCCTTTCGCGGCTTTGGGTTGGGGCTTCGCTTTCGGCGCGGCCTTGGGTTTTGCCGTGGGTTTCGGGCGGGCCGTCGCCGCTTTGGCCGGTGCCGCCCCCTCGGCGGGTGGTTTCCGCGCCGATGCCTTGCCGCCTTTTTTGTCCTTCGGTGCCAAAGTCTTACCCTTCTCGGCGAGCAGGGCGATCGCTTCATCGAGGGTGATCGTATCGAGTTCGGTGCCGCGCGGCAGGTTTGCCACGGTCTTGCCGTGCTGCGCATAAGGCCCGAACCGCCCCTTGCGCACCATCACCGGATCGCCGCCTTTCGGATGCGGCCCCAACTCGCGAATGCCTTCCTGCTTTTTGGCCAGCACCATCACCGCCCGGTTCAGACCGACCGCCAGAACATCGTCGTCCTTATCGAGCGAGGCGAAAATCGGCCCCATCTTCACATAGGGCCCGAACCGGCCGATCCCGGCCTGGATTTCCGCCTTGGTCTCAGGGTGCACCCCGACCACACGGGGCAATGACAGCAGGCCGAGCGCCTGTTCCAGCGTCAGATCATCGCCGGTGACGCCCTTGGGCAGCGCCGCCCGGCGCGGCTTGGCCTTCTTGTCCTCCGGATCGGGTTCGCCGAGCTGGATATACAGGCCATAAGGCCCGCGCCGCAGCGTGACCGGAATACCATCGGCGTTTTCGCCCAGCACCTTCATGCCGTCGCGCAGCGTGTCGCCGCCGTCCTCGGCGCCGTCGATCGCGAGTTTACGGGTGTATTGGCATTCCGGATAATTCGAGCAGCCGATGAACGAACCGTAGCGGCCCAGCTTCAGGCCCAGCCGCCCGGTGCCGCAGGCCTGGCACACCCGTGGGTCGGTGCCGTCCTCGCGCGCGGGGAAAAAATGCGGCCCCAACTCCTCATCGAGCGCATCGATGACGTCGCCGATCTTCAAATCCCTGGTCTGGTCGATCGCGTTCGAGAAATCGACCCAGAAATCCCGCATCACCCGGCGCCAGTCGAGCTTGCCGTCCGAGACCTCGTCGAGTTTTTCCTCCAGCGCCGCAGTAAACCCCGTCTCGACATAACGGCCAAAGAAACTCACCAGAAACGCGGTGACCAGCCGGCCGCGATCCTCGGGAATGAACCGCCGCGCATCCATCCGCACGTAATTCCGCTCGCGCAGCACGGTCAGGATCGAGGCATAGGTCGAAGGCCGCCCGATCCCGAGCTCCTCCATTTTCTTGACCAGTGTCGCCTCGGAATAGCGCGGCGGCGGCTGGGTGAAATGCTGATCCGCCGTCACCTTGCCCCGGTTCAGCGGGTCGGATTTCACCATCGGCGGCAACAGCCGGGAGTCCTCGTCCTCGGCGTTGTCCTCAAGTTCCTCGCGATAGAGCTTCAAAAACCCGTCGAACGCGAGGATCGAGCCGGTGGCGCGCAACACCGTGCCGGACCCGTCGCCGATATCGACGCTGGTCTGGTCGAGCTCCGCCGATTGCATCTGCGAGGCGAGGGCGCGCTTGTAGATCAGTTCATACAGCCGTGCCTGCTCGTTATTGAGGTGGCGCGCCGCGCGCTCCGGCGTCAGGGTGAAATCGGTCGGGCGGATCGCCTCATGGGCTTCCTGCGCATTCTTGGCCTTGGTCTGGTATTCGCGCGGCGCGGCGGGGAGATATTCGGTCCCGAACGCCGTGCCGATCTGGCTGCGCACCGCATTGATCGCCTCGCGCGCCATCTGCACGCCATCGGTCCGCATGTAGGTGATCAGACCCACGGTTTCGCCGCCGATCTCGACCCCCTCGTAAAGCTGCTGCGCCGTCCGCATGATCTGCTGCGCCGTCATGTGCAGCTTGCGCGAGGCATCCTGCTGGAGCGTCGAGGTGGTGAAGGGCGGCGGGGGATTGCGCCGCGTGCGCTTTTTTTCGACCGCGACGACCGAAAACGCGCCGCGCTCGACCGCAGCCTTCGCGGCCAGCGCCGCCGCCTCGTTCGGCAGATCGAACTGATCGAGCTTCCTGCCGTTCAGATGGGTCAGCCGGGCATGGAACGGCGCCCCGCCCGGCGTCGTGAATCCGGCCTCGATCGTCCAGTATTCGCGATTGCGGAAAACCTCGATTTCGGCTTCCCGCTCGCAGATCAGCCGCAGCGCGACCGACTGCACCCGCCCCGCCGATTTGCTGCCGGGCAGCTTGCGCCACAGCACCGGCGAGAGGGTGAATCCCACCAGATAATCCAGCGCCCGGCGCGCCAGATACGCCTCGATCAGCGGGGTATCGAGTTCGCGCGGTGCCCGCATCGCGGCCTGGACCGCCGATTTGGTGATCTCGTTGAAGGTGATCCGCCGGACGATCTTGCCCTTCAGCGAATGCCGCGCCTCCAGCATCGCCCGCACGTGCCAGGAAATCGCCTCGCCTTCCCGATCCGGGTCGGTCGCCAGATACAGGGTGTCGGCGCCCTTGAGCGCCTTGGCGATCGCCGCCACCTGCTTGTCGCCCCGCGCATCCTCTTCCCAGGACATCGCGAAATCCTCGTCCGGGCGCACCGAACCGTCCCGCGCCGGCAGGTCACGGACATGGCCGAACGAGGCCAGCACGGTGAACCCGTCGCCGAGATATTTGTTGATCGTCTTGGCCTTGGCCGGTGATTCGACGACGACGATTGCGTTCATCTCGGAAGATTTTTCCAGTTCAGGGGGCGAGGAGCAGCCCGATTTTATTGCCAGGCAAAGTCTCGATCCGTCCGGCGAGTTCCAGTTCCATCAGCACGGCAACCAGCGCGGACGGGGAGAACTGGCAGTGCAGCGCCAATTCGTCAACCGGGACCGGACTGGCGGATAACAACCTGGGGATGTCGCGCCGCGCCCGATCCAGCTCCGATGCGCCGGATTCGAGCAGAGCCACCGGTTCGGCGAAGCCGGGCGGGGCCGGGGCGATCCGCGCATCGGCGAACAGAGCGCCGGGTCGGTCCGGCAGGTTCATCAGCACGTCCCCGGCGGATTCCGTCAGATGCGCGCCCTGCCGGATCAGATCGTTGGTCCCGCGCGCCCGCGCATCGAGCGGCGAGCCCGGCACCGCGAACAACTCGCGCCCGTAATCCAGCGCATAGCGCGCGGTGATCAGGCTGCCCGAGCGGACGGCGGCCTCGATCACCACGACCCCGAGGGCGAGCCCGGCGATGATGCGGTTGCGCTTGGGAAAATGCCGCGCCATCGGCGCGGTCCCCGGCGGTGCTTCCGCGATCAGCACGCCGCGCTCGGCGATCTCCGCCTGGAGTGCCTTGTGCTCGGGCGGATAGACCACGTCCAACCCGCCGGGGATCGCCGCAATCGTGGTGCCGGTGCGCAACGCCGCGACATGCGCCGCCGCGTCGATCCCGCGCGCGAGGCCGGAGGCGATCGGTCGTCCGGACGCCGCAAGCTCCGCCGCAATATCGGCGGCAACGCGGCAGCCATTGACCGATGCATTGCGCGCCCCGACCACCGCGACGATGGGTTTGTGCAGAATGGCGACATCACCGAGCACCGCAATCATCGGCGGCGCATCCGGCAGCAGCGCCAGCAGCTTCGGATAATCCGGCTCGCCCAGAAACAGCAACGTCGCGCCCAGCGTATCGAACCGGTCGATCTCGCGCCGGACATCCCCGGCATTCGGCACGAACGGCGCCTTCGCCCGTCCACCGGCCCGCGCCAGTGCCGGGATCGCGGCCAGCGCCTCTTCCGGCGTGTCGAACCGCGCCCGCAGGCGCCGGTAGGTTTGCGGCCCGACCCCCTCGGTGCGGATCAGCCGCAGCAGGGCGACCTGGTCGATCACGCCCCGAGCTTGATCCGCGGTTCGGTCCCGGCACGCAGCCGCGCGATATTGGCGCGATGCTTGTAAACCACCAACGCCGCGATCACGACCGCCCCGAGCGCCACGCGCCCATCGCCCAGGATCAGCGCCACGACCGGCGCAGCGGCAAACGCGGTCAATGCCGCGAGCGAGGAATATTTCTGCCAGACCGCCATGCCGAGCCAGACCGCGCAGGCGATCAGACCGACCACGAAGGCCTGCGCCAGCAACACACCGAGCCCGACCGCAACCCCCTTGCCGCCCTTGAAGCGCAGCCACACCGGATACAGATGCCCGATCACCGCGAACAACCCGGCAATCACCACCAGCCAGCGCCCTTCATTGTGCATCAGCAACACCGCGACCACGCCCTTCAGCGCGTCGAGCACCAGCGTCAGCGCCGCCAGCCCTTTCCGCCCGGTCCGCAGCACATTGGTCGCCCCGATATTGCCCGAGCCGATCTTGCGCACATCGCCGAGCCCGGCGGCGCGGGTCAGGATCAGCCCGAACGGCACCGACCCCAGCAGATAACCCGCCAACGCCGCCAGAACGATCATCCGAACACCCTCACACCGGCTTTCCAGGTCCCGACCACCACGCCCTCGACCGCCCGCCCGTCGAACGGCGTGTTCTGCGCCTTGCCCGGCAGCCGGCCCGCCTCGATCCGCCAGGAGCGGTCCGGCGCGAACAGGCACAGATCGGCTGACTTTCCCTTCGCGATCCGCCCCGCCTCCAGCCCGAACCGCTGCGCCGGACGATCGGTCAGCAGCGACAGCGCCGCATGCAGCCCCAGCGCACCGGACTGCACCTGGGCCAGCGTGATCGCGAGCAATGTCGCGAGCCCCGCACCGCCCGGCGCCGCCTCGGCAAACGGCAGGCGCTTGTCATCGGCATCGCGCGGCTGATGATCCGAAGCGATGGCATCGATCGTGCCATCCGCCAGCGCCGCCACCACCGCCAGCCGGTCGTCCTCGGTCCGCAACGGCGGCGACAGCTTGGCATAGCTCCGGAAATCGCCGATCGCGGTTTCGTTCAGATCGAAATAGGGCGGCGCGGTATCGCAACTCACCGCCAGCCCGCGCGCTTTCGCCGCCCGGATCAGCGCCAGCGCCGCCCCGGTCGAGACATGCGCGAAATGCACCGCCCCGCCGGTCAATTCCACCAGCATGATATCGCGCGCCACCATCATCGCTTCGGCGCATACCGGTATCCCCGGCAACCCCATCAGCGTCGCCCGCGCCCCCGAGGTCGCCGCCCCGCCGGCGGCCAGGCTCGGCTCCTCGGGATGCTGCACGATCATCGCCCCGAACCCGCGCGCATACGACAGCGCCCGCCGCATCAACCCGGCGGGACCGATCGCCCGCGCCCCGTCGGAAAACGCAATCGCCCCCGCCGCCCGCAGCAGCCCGTATTCCGCGATGCTCTCGCCCCTGCACCCGCGCGTCGCCGCCCCATAGGGCGCGATGGTGATCCGCCCGGTCGCCTCGCCCGCACCCGCGAGCGCCCGCACCAGCGCCGGATCGTCGGTCGGCGGCGCATTGTCGGGCAGCGCCGCGATCGTGGTGATCCCGCCCGCGCTCGCCGCCAACGCCGCCGAGCCGATCGTCTCGCGATACTCGAACCCCGGTTCGCCGAGCGAGGCGCGCACATCCACCAACCCCGGACACAGCACGCAATCCGCGCCCTCCACGATCGCCGCACCCTCGGGCCGCCCGAGTCTCGCGCCGAAATCCGCGATCGTCCCGCCGCGCAGCAGGCAATCGCCCACCGCATCGTGCCCGGAGGCCGGATCGATGATCCGCGCGCCGATGATCAGCGTGTCACGCATTGCGCAGCGCCGTCCGCGCCAGCACATCGAGCACCGCCATCCGCACCGCCACCCCCATCTCGACCTGTTCGCGGATTACCGAGCGCGTGACGTCATCGGCCACCTGGCTGTCGATTTCGACACCCCGGTTCATCGGTCCCGGATGCATCACCAGCGCGTCCGGCTTCGCGAATGCCAGCTTCGCCGCATCCAGCCCGTAGAAGCTGAAAAACTCCCGCGCGCTCGGGATCATCCCGCCGCTCATCCGCTCGGTCTGCAACCGCAGCGCCATGACGATATCGGCGTCGCGCAACCCTTCGCGCATATCGTGGAACACGCTCACGCCGAACTGCTCGATCCCCGACGGGATCAGCGTCGGCGGCCCGACCACCCGGACCCTGCTGCCCATCGCGGCCAGCAGCAATATGTTCGAGCGCGCCACCCGCGAATGCGCGATATCGCCGCAGATCGCGATGGTCAGGCCTGCCAGCGTCCCCTTGTGGCGGCGGATCGTCAGGGCATCGAGCAGCGCCTGGGTCGGGTGCTCGTGCATGCCATCCCCGGCATTGATCACCGCGGCATCCACCTTCTGCGCCAGCAGCGCCGGCGCGCCCGAGGCCTTGTGGCGCACCACCAGCAGATCGCAATTCATCGCATTCAGCGTCGCCGCGGTATCGAGCAGGGTCTCGCCCTTCGATACCGACGAGGTCGAGACCGACATGTTGATCACATCCGCCCCCAGCCGCTTGCCCGCAAGTTCGAAACTGGTGCGGGTCCGGGTCGAATCCTCGAAGAACAGATTGATCAGCGTCCGCCCGCGCAGCACGTCCCGCCGGGTCTTGCCGGAGCGGTTGAGCAGCGCATAGCTTTCCGCCAGATCGAGCAACGCCGAGATATCGCGCGGGTGCAGAGTCTCGATCCCCAGAAGATGGCGCATCGGCAATCGCATGGCGCCTGCATACCGAAACGCCGGTCCGGCGCAATCCCCCGCCGCGTCGCGCCTCTACTGCGTCGCCCACACGATCCGGTGGATCGCGACGATCTGCTCGGGGGCGAAACTCCGCATCGGGTGCTCGGGATTGAAACTGCTCAACTCGATCCGCTTGACGCTGCGCCGCGTCAGCACCTTGGCCATCACCTCGCCCTCCACCGTGCGCGCCACCACCCGGTCGCCGGTCCGCACCGGGGCGGCGGGCGACACCACGATGATGTCCCCCTCGCGATACACCGGCTCCATCGATTCGCCGTGAATCGTCAGGCCGAACGCGTGCGGATCGTCGGCCAAAGCCGCCTCGGTGCGCGGCAACGCGACATGATCCCAGCCACCGCCGGTCGGATAGCCGCCATCGTCGAAAAACCCGTCCTGCCCCGCCTGCGCCAGCCCGATCACCGGCACCCGCCGCGCTCCCGCGCGCGGCGGCGACAAAGCCCGCGCCCCCTGCACCAGCCCGGCGAAGGCATCGATCCCCGCCCCGGTCGCGATCAGCACCTTGGCGATGCTCTCGGTCGACGGCCAGCGCAGCTTGCCCTCGTTGGTCCGGCGTTTCGAGGGGTTGAAACTGGTCGGGTCGAGTCCCGCCCGCTTGGCCAGACCCGAGGTGGACAACCCCCGTTCCGCCGCCAGTGTATCGATCGCCCGCCAGATATCTTCGTGTCGCATCCACTTGTTCTTAACGGATTCTGCCATCTTGGGAAGTATTTTTTAGGAACAAACTCCGTTTTTCGCTTGCGCAGCCCACAACCTCCGGTTAACTTGTTCTTGTTATGTTCACACGGAGTTTCCCATGCCCTTCGATATCGGCACCGCCCGTTCAGCGGAATTACCGAACGAAATCAAACCGTTCACCTCAGCGGAGCGCGCCTGGCTCTGGACCGCCGCCTGTCTCGCCGCACGACGCGCCGGAAAACCCTCGCCGCTCGAAGCTGCCTCACCCTGCCGGCCCGAAACCATCCTCACCTGCCTCCAGCGCCTGTATCGCGCGGGCCGGATCGATGTGGTCCACGCCGAGGTTCTGCGCCGCTGGGGCGATCGCGGCCGCCCGCCACCCCGGCCCCGCCGCGCCGACCGCAGCGACTGGCACCAGTGGCAGCAGGCGATGTTCGTGCTCGATTACACGCTCCGCCGGCAGGGCATCGTCGCCGGCTTCGACCTCGGGCCGGACCCGGCACCCGAAAAAATTTTCCCCACGCTAGGACTAAGTTCTTAGAAACGAGCGAAATTCCCCCCGCAATCCCAAGGAGACCTACATGGCATTCAACCTGCGCAACCTTTCCGTCCTCGCCTACGCGAACGGCTTCACCCTCTGGCATTATCGCGCCGGCGAGGACCAACTGGACGCGCTCGACGGCGAGACCTATTTCACCGAAGCCGGCGACCTGATCGCCCCCGGCGACATCATCATGGCCTCGGGCAGCCACGGCGCGCGCATGGGTGCCGTCAGCCGGCGCGGCGCGCATCTCGTCCTCAACGCGATGTGACGCGATCGAACCGATCCGTGGCCGGCGGGGGCGTTGCCTCCGCCCCGGCCTGCTCCTATGCCTTGCCCATGACCCTGACCATCGCGATCAGCCAGACGGCGGGATGTTTCGCCGATCCCGCAGCGGCGTTGGACCTGCTCGATGCCACCGCGCGCCGGGCCCGCGCCGCGCAGGCGGACCTGCTCGTCCTGCCCGAATTGTTCTGCACCGGCTACAATCTCGGCGCCGCCCGTGCCCGCAGCCTCGCGATGACCCCGGACGATGAAACGTTCGATCGCCTCCGCGCCATCGCCCGCGCCCACGGCATCGCGATCTGCCTCGGCTTTCCCGAACGCGTCGATCAAAACATCGCCAACAGCGCCGCCCTGATCGATGCCACCGGCGACATCCTCCTGATCTACCGGAAAATTCATCTGTTCGGCGCGCTCGACCGCGCCATGTTCAGCCTCCGGGGCGATCGCTTCCCGGTGGTTCCCTGGCGCGGCCTGAAGCTCGGTCTCGCGATCTGCTACGACATCGAGTTCCCCGAAACCGCCCGCGCCCTCGCCATCGCCGGGGCCGACCTCGTTCTGGTCCCGACCGCGCTGATGCCGCCCTACGATATCGTGGCCGATCACCTGATCCTGACCCGCGCCTATGAAAACCAGGTGTTCATCGCCTACGCCAACCATTGCGGCAGCGAGGACGGGCTCGCCTATATCGGCAAATCCTCCATCTGCGGGCCGGATGGCGCGGTGCTCGCCAAGGCTGGCGACAGTCCCGCGCTGATCACCGCCACGATCGATCCCGCGCATCAGGCCGAAATCCGCGCCCGCGATCCGCTCCTGGCCGATCGCCGCGCGCCTCTCTACCGGAGCCTCGCGACATGATCGGGCCGATCACCATGTTCGGCCCCGATTTTCCCTTCGCCTACGACGAATTCCTGTCCCATCAGGCTGGTCTCGGTCAGATACCCGCCGCCGCGCACGGCACCGAAATCGCGATCATCGGTGCGGGAATCGCCGGCATCGTCGCGGGCCACGAGCTGATGAAGCTTGGTCTCAAGCCGGTCCTGTACGAAAGCGACCGGATCGGCGGTCGCCTGCGCTCCGAACCGTTCAAGGACGGGGCAGGGGCCTATGCCGAACTCGGCGCGATGCGGTTTCCACCCTCCTCCCGCGCGCTGTTCCACTATTTCGACAAGGTCGGCATCGAAACCGTCGGCTTCCCCAACCCCCTGGCGCCGGACACGCCATCCACCGTGATCGAGCTTGCCGGGGTCCGGCACTATGCCCGCACCAAGGACGATCTTCCCAAACTCTTCACCGAAGTCGAACGCGCCTGGGCCGAAGCGCTGGAGGAAGGTGCCCACTACACCGAACTCACCACCGCGATCCGCCATCGCGACACCGGGACCATCCGCCGCCTCTGGCATCATCTGGTCGAAAACCTCGACGAGGAGAGTTTCTCCGGCTTCATCGCCAAATCCCGCTCCTTCCGCGAACTCGGCTTTCGCGCCCGCGAAGTGTTCGGTCAGGTCGGGTTCGGCACCGGCGGCTGGGATACCGACTTCCCCAATTCGATCCTCGAAATTCTCCGCGTCGTCGCCACCGGCGCGGATGACGAGCACCGGCTCGTGGTCGGCGGCGTCGAACAACTGCCCCGCCGCCTCTGGTCGCTCGCGCCCGAAACCATGTCCCACTGGCCCCGGGGCACCTCGCTCGCCTCGCTGCACAACCACGTGCCGAAACCCGGCGTCGCGAAAATCGCGCCCGGCACCGCGCGAAAATTCGCGATCACCGACCGTTACGGCACCACCGCCGAATACGACGCCGTCATCGTCACCTGTCAGGTCTGGCTGCTCTCCGCCCGGATCGACTGCGCCGAATCCCTTTTCCACCACGATCTCTGGATGGCGATGGAACGCACCCATTACATGCAATCCTCGAAAACCTTCGTCATGGTCGATCGCCCGTTCTGGCGCGATATCGACCCCGCGAGCGGCGAGCACGCGCTGAGCATGACCCTGTCGGACCGCCTCACCCGCGGCACCTACCTGCTCGACAACGGGGCCGACAAACCCGGGGTGATCTGCCTGTCCTACACCTGGAGCGACGACGCCCTGAAATGGCTTGCTCTGCCGCTCGACGACCGGGTCCGCCTGATGCTGCACAGCCTGCGCCAGATCTACCCCACGCTCGATATCGCCCGGCATATCATCGGCGCGCCGATCACGGTCTCCTGGGAATCCGATCCCAATTTCATGGGCGCCTTCAAAGCCAACCTGCCCGGGCACTATCGCTACCAGCGCCGCCTGTTCAGCCATTTCATCCAGTCGGACCTGCCGGAGTCGCATCGCGGCATCTTCCTTGCGGGCGATGACATCTCCTGGACCGCCGGCTGGGCCGAAGGGGCGGTCACCACCGCGCTCAACGCCGTCGCCGGCATCATCCGCCATTTCGGCGGCACCGCCCATTCCGAAAACCCCGACCCGATCGACCGCTGGCCCGATCTGGCGCCGATCCGTCTGGTCGAATAGCCGGAATGAACCCGGCTTGCCGTGACCCGCGTGCCTGACCATGTTGCGCACACAACAATCGGGGTACCCAGCATGAACCACAAGCAACTCGGCAATTCCGGCCTCTCCCTGCCGCCGATCATGTTCGGCGGCAACGTGTTTGGCTGGACCGCCGACGAACCCACCTCGTTCCGTCTGCTCGATCACATGATCGCCGCCGGCCTCACCGCGATCGACACGGCCGACATGTATTCCTCCTGGGTCCCCGGCCATCAGGGCGGCGAATCCGAAACCGTGATCGGCAACTACCTCGCCCAGCACGGCGGGCGCGACAAACTCATCATCGCCACCAAGGTCGGCATGATGACCGGCGCGGATGGTAAAAAACTCTCGAAACCGACCATCGAAGCCGCCGTCGTCGCCTCGCTGAAACGCCTGCGGACCGACGTGATCGACCTCTACCAGGCCCATGCCGACGAGGCCGAAACCCCGCTCGAAGAGACCCTCACCGCCTTCGCCGGCCTGATCGAACAGGGCAAGGTCCGCGCCATCGGGGCCTCGAACTACACGGCACCCCGCCTCAAAGACGCCCTCGCAACCAGCGCGCGCCTCGGCCTGCCGCGCTACGAATCGCTCCAGCCGCACTATAATCTGCTCGAACGCCCGGCCTTCGAGGCCGAGCTCGAACCGCTCTGCGTCGCGGAAAATCTCGGCGTGATCAACTACTTCGCCCTCGCCGCCGGGTTTCTCACCGGCAAGTACCGCAACGAGGCCGATTTCGCCGCCAGCCCGCGCGGCGAGGGGGTCAAAAAATACCTCGATCCGAAAGGAAGGCGGGTTCTCGCCGCCCTCGACGACATCGCGGCCAGCCACCGCGCCAGCCCGGCGCAGGTCGCCGTCGCCTGGCTCATTGCCCGGCCCAGCATCACCGCACCGATCGCGAGCGCGACCAGCACGACCCAGCTCGACGATCTGATCAGGGCGGCAACCCTCACCCTCTCCGCCGCCGACATCGCAACGCTCGACCGCGCCAGCGCCGACCACTGAACCGGAGCCGCCATGATCCACGTCCTCGCCACCATCACCGCCAAACCCGGCAAGCGCGCCGAACTGCTCGAGGCTTTCCGCGCTGTGCTCCCCGAAGTGCATGCCGAGGAAGGCTGCCTGCAATACCTCCCCGCCATCGATACCGACCACCCGATCAGCAACGCCTCCATCGGACCCGACAGCTACGTCGTGATCGAAACCTGGACGACGAGGGAGGCGCTTGCCGCCCACGCCGCGACCCCGCACATGGCCGCCTTCGCGGCCCGCTCGAAAGACCTCATCGCGAACCGCGTCCTGCACGTCCTCGAATCCATCTGACCCCGCGCTTGCCCAAACCCGCCGGACCGCTTACCGCGACGGCGGAAAAGGAGCGATAATGCGGATTTTGTTTCTGGGCGATGTGATGGGCCGGACCGGGCGGGATGCCGTGGTCGCGGCCCTGCCGGGTCTGCGGCGTGACCTCAAGATCGACGTCGCGATCGTCAACGCCGAAAACGCCTCGCACGGTTTCGGCCTCGCGCCGGATATGGCGGATGCGATTTTCGCCGCCGGGGCCGATGCCATCACGCTCGGCAATCATTCCTGGGACCGCAAGGAGATCATCCCCTACATCGCCCGGCAGAAACGCCTGATCCGCCCGCTGAACTATCCCCCCGGCACGCCGGGCGAGGGCGCGGTCGATATCACCCTCGCCAACGGCCAGCGCATCCTGATCCTGCAGGCGATGGGCCGCCTGTTCATGGACCCGATGGATTGCCCGTTCCGCGCCACCGAAACCATCCTCGCGCGCGCCCGGCTCGGCGTGACCCACGCGGCGATCCTGGTCGATTTTCATGGCGAGGCGACCAGTGAGAAAATGGCCTTCGCCCACGCTTTCGATGGCGCGGTGAGCGCCGTGCTGGGCACCCACACCCATTGCCCCACCGCCGATCATCAGGTCCTGCCCGGCGGCACCGCCTATATGTCGGATGTCGGCATGTGCGGCGATTACGACAGCGTGATCGGCATGGGCAAAGCCCCGGCGATCGCGCGCTTCACCCGCAAGATGCCGGGCGAGCGCCTCCACCCGGCGGATGGCGACGCCACGATCTGCGGCGCGGTGATCGAGACCGGACCCGATGGCCGGGCGCAACGGATCGAACCGCTCCGCACCGGCGGGCGGTTATCGCAACAGATCCCCTCAGCGTGACCGGCGCGGCATCATCCGGATCAGAATCCGCTCCCCGCGCATCTGGTGGCGGATCGCACCGCCGACATGCAGCACCAGCAGCACGAGCAGGGTAATCCCACCCCAGAAATGCAGGAATGCGAAATCGCTGTGGATCGTCCTGCTCTTGCTCACCAGCGTCGGCAGATCGAACAATCCGAAAAACGGCACCTTGCCGCCATGAGCCTCGACGAACAGCACCCCGAATACCGGCATCGCGAACAGCAGCACATAGAACAGAATTTGCGTCGTCCCCGACGCCATGCGGATCGCGGGCGACACGCTGCCGGGCAATGGCGGGGCTTGCCCGCTCAGCCGAACCGCCACGCGCAGCACCATCAAGGCCAGAATGATCAGCCCGAAACTCATATGGAGCATCGCCGTCGTCGGGCGGAGAGATTTGGGCAGCACATCGTAATGCAGCAGCAGCCCGACGATCAAAAGCCCGATCACCGTGAGCGCGATTAGCCAATGCAGGGCCTGGGCAAGCGGGCGATAGCGTGGTTCCATCCGGTTCATGTCTCCTTATCCGAAATAATAATTAACGATCAATGAACAACCGGTCCATGTCTGCAATATTACAAAACGCCGGGTCCTTGGCCGCACATGCGGATTGGAGCGTCGATCCCCGCAAACGGTGGATCACCACGGCACGCGGCATTGATGGAAGCTGGCATCTCGCCGCCCCCGAGCCGGTCGCCGAACCGCAAACCCTGATCGCCCGCCTCCGCGCGGCGGCGAACGGCGCACCCGTCGCCCTCGGGGTCGATTTCCCGCTTGGCCTGCCGCGCGCCTATGCCGCAAAAATCGGCATCACGAGTTTCCCCGACTGGCTGCGCGGCCTCCACCCCGATCTGCCGCTGTTCGAGCCCTGCCGCACGATCGACGATGTCAGCCTCGACCGTCCATTCTACCCGCGCTCCAGCGTTGCCGGTGCCGGTCAGATGGCCCGCCTCGCCACCGCTCTCGGCCTCGCGGACACGAGCGCCCTGCATCGCGCCGTCGACCTGCGCACCGCCAACCGCCCTGCCGGCGCCGCGCTGTTCTGGACCATGGGGGCCAACCAGTGCGGCAAAGCCGCCCTCGCCGCGTGGCGCGATTGCCTGCTCCCCGCCTTCGCGCAGAACCAGCCGGTCGCCATCTGGCCCTATGAGGGGTCGTTCAACGCCCTGCTCGCCCCCGGCACCGTCGCCCTCGCCGAAACCTATCCCGCCGAAGCGCTGGTCCAACTCGGCCTGCAACGCCCCCGCAGCAAGCGCCGCCAGTCCGATCGCGCGTCCCTGTCCGGCCCGATCATGGCGGTCATGCACGCGCTCGACGCCACGCCGGAACCCGCACTGGCCGCCGAGATCACCCAGGGTTTCGGCGCGACCCCCGACGGTGAGGACCGGTTCGACAGCCTGCTCGGCGTCCTGTCAATCATCCGGGTCATCCGCGGCGCGCCGGACGGCGTGCCGCCCGACCCGGTCATCCGCGCGGTCGAGGGCTGGGTTCTGGGGCAGGTCGATCCGCCGCTGGTTCGAGCCCCCGCATCAGATCGGCCGCAACCGCATCGCCCGCCGCATCAAGCCCTGCGACCACGCCGCGCCGGTCGGCTTCCGGGCGATTCTGGCTGAGCTTGCGCTTGCCGATCAGCCGCTCGATCACCATCACCACGCCCACGATCCCCTTGAGCTGTGAGGCGACGTAATCATCCGGCGCGTCGTCCACTTTCCAGGGCCGCGTCTGCCGCGCCTCGTGCCGGTCGGTCAGCGCCGCGACGATGGCGTGCAGCCGCGCCGCCTCCTCGATGATCTCGACCGTGCCATAGGCATGCACCGCTTCGTAATTCCAGGTCGGCACCACTTTGCCGGTCTCGCGTTTGGTCTGATACCAGTTCGGCGACACATAGAAATCATGGGCCTGAAACACCGCCATTGCCGCCGCACCCTCGCGCAGCGCGCGCCACTGCGGATTGCCCCGCGCCAGATGCCCGATCAGGCGGCCATGCGGGGCCGGCGCGTCCTGCCATGTCAGCGGCAGATGCGTCGCCTCGATCCCCCCGGCTCCGGCCGAAATCAGGATCGGCAGCCGTGCCGCCTGCATGATTCCGGCCAGAACACCGGCATCGTCCTCGGCAAAGGCGGGCGGGGTGTACATGCCGCGATTATACTCAACCCGCGCCGCACGAGATCAGCGTTTCCTGCACGGCACGTTCCGGAACCTCCCGGCTGGTGAAGGCGGCACCGATGCCGCGCGCCAGCACGAAGGAGAGTTTGCCGTCGCGCATCTTCTTGTCGCGCTGCATGTGCGCGAACAAAGCTTCCGCCGGCCATCCCGCGATCCGGTGCGGCAGCCCGACCGCCGCCAGATGCGCCGCCACGCGCCCGGCGATCGCCCCATCGCAATGCCCGAGCCGCGCCGAGAGGTCGAAGGCGCAGACCAGCCCGATCGCCACCGCCTCGCCATGCAGCAGCGCCGCGCCATACCCGGTCTCGGCCTCGAAGGTGTGGGCGAAACTATGGCCGAGATTGAGCAGGGCGCGCCCATCGGCCTTTGCGGTCTCGTGCGGATCCGCCGCCACCACCCCGGCCTTGAACGCGACCGCCCTCGCGATCGCGGTTTCCTGCAACGCCCGGTCGCCCGCCAGCATGGCCGCGCCGTTGGCTTCGCACCACTCATATAAATTCGCATCGGCGATCAGCCCGGCCTTGACGATCTCGGCATACCCCGCCGCGATTTCACGGCGCGGCAGGGTCGCCAGCGTCTCGCTGTCGATGATCACGAGGCGCGGTTGATGAAACGCGCCGATCAGGTTCTTGCCGTGGCGCGAATTGATCCCGGTCTTGCCGCCGACGCTCGAATCCACCTGGGCGAGCAGCGAGGTCGGGATCTGCGCGAAGGGCAGCCCCCGCAGCGCCGCCGCCGCCGCGAACCCGGCCAGATCGCCGATCACCCCGCCGCCGAGCGCTACGATCGCGGTCTGGCGCTCGGGTTTGAGTGCCAGAATATCCTCGATCAGCGCCGCGAACCGGGCGAGCGATTTCGAACCTTCGCCCGGCGGCACCACCAGCGTTTCATGCGCCACCCCGGCATCGGCGAGCGAGGCGGCGAGGGTTGCGTGATGCGCTGCGGCCACCGTTTCATCCGTCACCACGATCACGCGGCGCTGCGGCAGCACCGTAGCCAGCCGCGCCCCCGCACCGGACAGGATGCCGCGCCCGATCACCACGTCATACGCCTCGCCGGGCAGATCGACCCGGATGGTTCGTGGCGGGGCGAAGCGTTCGAGTGCGGCCAGGGTCATGTCGGTGGTCATTTCGGGCGGGTCCTCGGAACTATCGATAATGATGTCCGCCCCGGCATAGACCGGCGCGCGCAGCGCCGAAAGCCGGTGCAGGATCTCAGCGGGATCGCCGGCGTTGAGCAAGGGCCGGTGGGTTCGCCCCGCGACGCGGCGCAGCAGCACCGGCACCGGCGCGCGCAGCCATACCGAAATTCCGCGCGCCGCCACCAGGGCACGGGTCGCCGCATCCATGAATGCGCCGCCGCCGGTCGCGAGCACGATCGGCCCGCCCGAGAGCAACCGCGCGATCACCCGCCGCTCGCCGGCGCGGAAATGCGCCTCGCCGTGGCGTTCAAAAATATCCGCGACACTCAGCCCCGCCGCCGCCTCGATCTCATGATCGGAGTCGTGGAACGGCAGGTCCAGCCGCGCCGCGAGCCGCTTGCCGATCGCGGATTTGCCCGCCCCCATCAGCCCAACCAGCACGATGCTGCGCCGCTCACCGGGCCTTGCGGCATCGGTCTGATCGTTCCGGGGGCTGTCGGACTTGTCGAGCATGGTCCGGGCGGCTTACCACACTCGGCAGATGGCGATAGAGCGACATATCGAGGCATTTCTGGAATCGATGGCAGCCGAGCGTGGAGCCGCGCGGAACACCATCATGGCCTATCAGGCCGATCTCGCGGAATTCGCCGCTTTCTGCGCGGCCCATGGTGCCGCCCCCGCGACCGCCGGGCCGGATGTCGTCGCCGCCTTCCTCACCGATATCGCCGCCCGGGGCCTCGCCGCGCGCACCCAGGCGCGGCGGCTCTCCTCGCTGCGCCAGTTCCAGCGCTTCCTTCTGCGCAACGGCCAGCGGGCCGACGACCCCACCGCGCTGTCGAATGCACCGCGTCTGCCCGGCTCCCTGCCGCGCTTCCTGAGCGAGGCCGAAGTCGACGCCATGCTCGCCGCTTCCGGCGAGGTCGAGGGGCGGCAGGGCCAGATCGCCCGCGCCGGCCTCGAAATCCTCTACGCCTCGGGCATGCGGATCTCGGAAATGCTCGCTCTGCCCGCCAGCGCCCTGTCCGACGATGCCGTGATGCTCCTGATCAAAGGCAAGGGCGGGCGCGAACGCATCGTGCCTCTGTCCAACGCCGCGCGAACCGCCGCCGCGACCCTGCGGGACGGCCATGTCCGGGGTACACGATATCTGTTTCCCGGCCAGACCCCCGGCACCGCCATGACCCGGCAGGGATTCGCCCTGCTGCTCAAGCGCATCGCCCGCCGCGCCGGGATCGAGGCCGATCGCGTCTCGCCCCACGTGCTGCGCCATTCCTTCGCCTCGCATCTGCTCGCGCGTGGCGCGGATCTGCGCAGCCTGCAGATGCTGCTCGGCCACGCCGATATCTCCACCACCCAGATCTACACCCACATCCTCGCCGAGCGCCTGCAGAAGCTGGTCGAGGCGCATCATCCGCTCGCGCGCGCGCAGGCAGACCCGGCGCCCTCCAACTCCGGCTGATCTCCCGCCTCACCGTCCCACCAGGCGGCGGGCGATGGCGGCGACGCTGGTTGCGGCGTCGGAATTGGGAAACTGGCCGATCAGCAATTGCTGGCTGCGGATCGCATCGGCCACCCGTTCGTCAAGCCCGATAATGCCGAGCAGCGGTGGGTCGATCCGGAGGAACCCGCGCGCCGCCCGCGCCAGCGCCGCATGCGCCCGCCGCCCGGCGGTATCCGACCGCGCCTGATTGACCACGATCCGCGCATCGACCGTGAGCCCCGCCGCGCTGCGATCGCGCTTGAGCAGTTTGAGCACGGCATAGGCGTCGGTCAGGCTCGAAGGGTCCTCGGTCGTGATCAACGCCACGATGTCGGCATGGGCCGCGATCTGGCGTGTCGCGGCATCGACCCCGGTCCCGAGATCGAACAACACCCAGTCATACCCCGCCGCCACCTTGGCGAGCCGTGCCAGCACATCCGCGATCATCGCGGCCGACACCCCGGCCAGCGCCCCCGAGCCCGAGCGCCCGGCGATCAGATCGAAACCGCCGCTCCCGATCGGGACGATGCATTGCGCGAGGTCGGCCCCGTCGCGGATCACCGCACCCAAATCCTGCCGGGGCAGGTGGCCGATCTGGATGTCGGCATTGGCGAGCCCGAAATCGGCGTCGAACACCAGCACGCGCTTGCGGCGATGGCTGAGCGCCTGTGCGAGGGTCAGGCTCAGCCAGGTCTTGCCGACGCCGCCTTTGCCGGATGCGAGGGCGACCCGGCGTGGCTGCGACCCCGATGCGGGAGCCGGTCCCGCATCCTCCGCGGCGACCAGGGTCGCGATGAATGAGGGGTCCGCTGTCGCACCGCCCATCTCACGCTGCATGGGCATGACCCGCCGGCCGGTTGTGATCGAGCAGGCGGCGGGCGAGAAACTGCGGCGTCATCGGTTCCAGCGCCTCGGTGATCCGTCCCGAGGTGCCGGCATGGCTGAAGACGAGCGGGGCGGCGGCGGCGGCGGCGACCATGCCGCCGAGCCGCCGGGTCAGGTCGAGCCGGGTCGGGATCAGCATGGTGGCTCCGGCGGCGTGAAACCGCTCGGCCATCTCGGCGCTGTCCTGCGCGTCCAGCCCCGCAGGCATCACCAGCGCCGCGACGCCCTGCACCTGGTCGATCATGTGGCGAAGCGTGGACATTTCCTGATCGTCGAACGGGTCCATCCCCGGCAGGTCGATCAAGGTCGCGCTGGTCGGCCGCCGCCGCCGCGCCCGTGATCCACCCGCCTCGTGCGTCGCGGTATCGATGAAATCGGCGCGCAAAATCCGGCAGAGCGCGGCAAGCTGCGCCGAGGCACCGGCGCGGTTCTGATCGGCGTTGATCACCGTCGGCCTGATCCCGTCGAGCACCAGCCGGGTCGCGAGCTTGACCGTGGTCATGGTCTTGCCGGCACCCGGCGGCCCGACCAGCAGTAAGGGCCGATTGAAATCGACCGCGCCGAACCGGAACGTGTCCGCGACCGCCCGGTCCGGCGGCACCCGCCGCAATCGCCCGGCCAGGTCCGCCGGCACCCGGTGGAAGGCGAGTGCCTCATGCCATTGCTCGCGATGATCGAGCGTCTCCTCGGGATCAACCGCGACGGAGATCTCGATCCCGACGCCGACTTTCCGGCTCTCCAGGATCAGCGCATCCGGCCCCATCAGCCGGTGGGCCTCGGTCAGGGCCGCGCGCATCGTGGCGGCGCGGATCAGCTTTATTTTCATCTACAGGGCTCCAAGGGTTCTGATCCGCGCACGCGGAAACACTTCGGTCTGGGCAAGTACCGGCGTCGCGGGCTGCATCCGCTCGATGATGGCGCGCAGATGCGCCCGAAGCGCCGGGCTGGTGAGCAGGACAGGGGTTTCGCCCTCGGCGGCGATCGGTTCGAACACCTGGGTGATCCGGCGCATGAGGTCCGAGAGCCGTCCCGGCGGCAAGGCGAGCTGGCGCTGATCCGGCGGGCCGACCAGCGCCTCGTTCAGCTCCGCCTCCCATTCCGGCCCGACCACCACGAGCGGCAGATAGCCGCGCGGGCCGACATGCGCATCGGTCAACTGCCGGGCCATCCGCATCCGCACATGGGCGGCGATCGCGGGGATGCCGCGTGTCTGCATCGCGCACGCCTCGTGGATTCCCTCCAGAATGGTCGGCAGATCGCGGATCGAGACCCGTTCGGCGAGAAGCGACTGCAACACCCGCTGCACCCCGCCCACCGTCAACTGGCTGGGGATCAGCTCGGTCACCAGGCGCTGCTGCTCGCGCGGCAACTCGTCGAGCAGTTTCTGGGTTTCGGCAAACGAGAGCATTTCCGCCATGTTGTCCTTGACGATTTCGGTCAGGTGGGTGGTGAGTACGCTGGCGGGATCGACCACGGTGCAGCCCTTCGCCCGCGCCTGCTCGCGCTCCGACGGATCGATCCAGATCGCGGGCAGGCCGAACGCAGGTTCGGTGGTCCGCTCGCCCGGCAGGTCCGGCAGCGCGCCGTTCGCGGTCATGGCGAGCAGCTGCGTCGCGCGCAGCTTGCCCGAACCCGCCTCGATCTCCTTGATCCGGATCGAATAGGAATCGGCGGCGAGCTGCATGTTGTCCTGAATGCGGACCGCCGGGAGGATGAAGCCCATTTCGCCGGCGATCGCCCGGCGCAGGGATTTGATCTGCTCGGTCAGGCGCGGTGTGTCGCCACCGGCCAGCACCAGCAGCCCGTAGCCGAGTTCCAGCCTGATCTGGTCGATCTTCAGCGCATCGGTGATCGGCGGTTCGGCAGCGACTTCCACTGCCGTCTCAGGCAGGGTTTCGGCCGCCGGCGGATGGTTCCACCGGTACCACGAGGCCCAGCCGGCAAGGCCGGCGAGCATCGCGAACGGTATGAAGGGCAGGCCGGGCACCAGCGCGAGGGCGAGCGCTGCCGCCGCGACGATGCCGAGCGGCTTGGGCGAGCGGCTGAGCTGGGCGACCAGCGCGGTATCGGCACTGCCTTCGCCCGATCCCTTGGTCACCACGATCCCCGCCGCCACCGAAACGAGCAGCGAAGGGATCTGCGAGACCAGGCCCTCACCGATCGACAGCGTGGTGAAGGCCGAGGCGGCATCGTGGATGCTCATCCCCTTCTGCACCACGCCGATCACGAACCCGCCGACGATGTTGATCGAGGTGATGATCAGCGCCGCGATCGCATCGCCGCGCACGAATTTGGCGGCACCGTCCATCGCGCCGTAAAATCCGCTTTCCTGTTCGAGCTCGTGGCGCTTGCGCCGGGCCGTGGCTTCGTTGATCGCGCCGGAGCTCATCTCCGCGTCGATCGCCATCTGCTTGCCGGGGATCGCATCGAGCGTGAAGCGGGCCGCGACTTCGGCGATCCGGGTGGAGCCCTTGGTGATCACGATGAAATTGACCACGAGCAGGATCGCGAACACGATCAGCCCGATCAGCAGATCCCCACCCATCAGGAACCCACCGAACGCGGCGATGACATGGCCGGCGGCATCGACGCCTTCACTGCCGTGCGACAGGATCTGCCGGGTCGAGGCGACATCGAGCGACAGCCGCAGCAGGGTGGTGAGCAGCAGCACGGTGGGGAAGCTGGTGAAATCGACCGGCTTGCGGATGAACAGGGCGACCATCAGCACGAGGATCGCGGTGGTGAACGAAAGCGACAGCCCGACATCGAGCAGGAATGGCGGCAGCGGCACGATCAGCACGGTGATGATGCAGACCACCGCAAAGGCGAGCCCGATATCCGAACCCGGCCGGAACCGCTTCATCTGCGCCATCACGGTATCGCGGCTGATGCTGGCACTCATGCCGCGACGCCGTTATGCGGGGCCGGGATCGCCGCGCCATGGGCGGCGTAGTCGCGCAGCTTGTTGCGCAGGGCGCGGATCGAGATGCCGAGGATGGTCGCGGCGTGGGTGCGGTTGCCGAGACAATGGTGGAGCGTTTCGAGAATCAACCGCTGTTCGACATCGACCATCCGTTGCCCGACCAGCGAGCCGATCCGCGCATCGGGCATCGGGCTCTCCGCTGCGTTCGGGCTGACAGCGGTGTGGCCCTGTCGCGTGAGCGCGCCGATATCCTCGGCGCCGATCGCGCAGCCCGACGTGAGCAGGACAGCGCGGTGCATCGCGTTTTCGAGTTCGCGGACGTTGCCGCGCCAGGGTTGCTCGATCAGCCGCGCGATCGCACCCTCGGTGAGATGTTTCGGGCCCACCTCGTTGAGACGCGCGAAATGATCGACGAAGTGCCGCGCGAGCGGTGCTATGTCGCCGGGCCGGTCGCGCAGGGCGGGGATCTGCAATGTCACGACGTTCAGCCGGAAATACAGATCCTCGCGGAACGTGCCGGCATCGACCGCGCGGAGCAGATCGCGGTTGGTCGCGGCGAGGATGCGGACGTCGACCGGGACGGGACGCTCGCCGCCCACCCGGTCGATCACGCGCTCCTGCAGGGCGCGCAGCAGTTTCGCCTGGAGGCGGATATCCATTTCGGCCATTTCATCGAGCAGCAGCGTGCCCTGATGCGCGGCCTCGAACTTGCCGGTCCGCCGCGCGATGGCTCCCGAGAACGCGCCTTTCTCATGGCCGAACAATTCGGATTCGAGCAGTGATTCGGGAATCGCCGCACAGTTGAGCGCGATGAACGGGCCGCGCGCCCGGCGCGAGGCCTGGTGGATGAACCGGGCGAGCACTTCCTTGCCGGTGCCGCTCTCGCCGGTGATCAGGATCGAGGCGGTCGATTGCGCGACCTGTTCGGCCCGCGCGAGCAGGGCGGTCATTGCCGGGTCGCGCGCCACGAGGGCGGGCGGGCGATCGAGCGAGACGGCGGCGAGCATGGCGGCGATCAGTTCGGCGTCGGGCGGCAGCGGCAGATAGTCCCGCGCCCCGGCACTGATCGCGGCAACGGCGGCGTCGCCATCGTCCTCCGCGCCGGCGGCCACGACCGCGATGGTGAAGCGCTCGGCGGCGAGCTGGCGCATGAGCCGAGCGAGGTCGCGGCTGACGTCGCAGATGATCAGGTCGATCCGCGCATCCTGGCGCAGGACGCGCATCGCGATATCGACCGTATCGGCCTGGTCGAGCACCGCACCGCGCGATGCGGCGATGCGGGCGGCGATGCCCAGTTCCCCCAGCAGCGATCCGATGATGAGAATGCGCATGGCTGCCGCTCAGCCGCCACGATCGGATTTGACGATTTCGGTCATGGTGATGCCGAGCTTGACATCGTCGATCATCACGACCTCGCCGCGGGCGATCAGGCGGTTGTTGACGAAAATATCGATCGGGTCGCCGACCTTGCGATCCAGTTCGACCACCGCCCCCCGGCCGAGCTTGAGCAGCTGGCTGACCTGCATGGTCGAACGGCCGAGCACGGCGCTGACCAGGACCGGAATATCATAGACCGCTTCGAGATCGCGCGGGGTACGCGGCGGCGTGTCCTCGGTGCCTGCCCGTCCGGGCGAGGCGGCGAGCGGCAGTTCCGCGAGGGTGCGGGGCTGGGACGCGAGATCCGTCGGGTTCGTTAGTTCAGATGACAAGGTCGTCTTCCTTTCCTGTACCGATTTCGATTTCGCCCTGGGCGGCGAGGTCTTTCGCCGTCGCGACGATGGCGAGCTGTGCTGCATCCACGTCGCGCAGGCGGACCGGCCCGAGGGCCTCGATGTCGTCGCGCAGCATCTTTCCGGCGCGTTCCGAAAGGTTGCGCATGAACAGCTCGCGGATGCGGTCCGACCCGCCCTTGAGCGCGATCGGCAGGCGTTCCTTTTCCACGGCGCGGAGCAGGGTCTGGACATCCTGGGGCGCGAGCCGGACGAGATCGTCGAAGGTGAACATCAGCGACTTGATCCGCTGCGCGGCCTCCTCATTGCGGGCTTCGAGGGCGGCGATCAGGCGGGATTCCACGTTGCGGTCGAACGCATTGAAGATTTCGGCCATTTTTTCGTGGGGATCGCGCTGGGCGCTGGAGGCGAGATTGGCCATGAAATCGGCCCGCAACGTGCGTTCGACATCATCGACCGCCTCGCGCTGCACGCCCCCGAGGGTCAGCATCCGTTCGACGATCTCGATCGCGAGCGGCTCGGGCAGCAGGGCGATGACGCGGGCGGTATGGTCGGCGGCGAGGCGCGAGAGCACCATCGAGGCGGTCTGGGGGTGTTCGTGGCAGAGGTAGTCGGCAAGGACGGATTCGTTCACCTTGGCCAGCTTGTCCCAGATGTTTCGCCCGGCCGGGCCGTACAGGTCTTCGAGGATCTGGTTGACCATTTCGGAGGGCAGCATGGCGCGGAGCATCCGCTCGGTCGCCTCCGCCGAGCCGGAGACCGCGCTGGTGCGCCCGAGACTCGCCGCGAATTCCGCGCAGAGCTGGTCGACCACATCCGGCCCGATCTTGCCGAGGCCGACCATGGCGCGCGAGACCTCGCGGATTTCATCGTCGTTGAGCATCGCCATTAGCTTGCCGCCGTATTCGTCGCCGAGGGCGAGCATCAGGATGGCGGTGCGCTGGGCGCCGGAAAGTTGGCTGATCGCTTCGCTCACCGCGCTTCCTCCCGGCTGAGCCAGCCACGGATCACGGCAACGCTGTCCTCGGGGCTGCGGTCGATCAGGTCGACGATGGCGCGGATCGGATTGTCCACCGGCTCACTGCCGGGGGCGGCGAGCATGGTTTGGCCCTCGGCGCCTAGCGCCGGGGTCGCGGCTTCCTTAGGCTCGGTGATCCGGCGCACCATCGGGCGGAAGACGATCAACAGGGCAGCGAGTCCGACCAGTCCCAGAATGATGAGGCGCAGCAGCGGGAGCACGAGGCCGCTGGCCATGACGCGCTCGATCAGCGTGCGATGCGGCATCGCGAGGCCGGTGCCGGGCGCGGCGAAGGGCATCGACTGGACATCCACCACGTCGCCCCGCGCCTTGTCGTAGCCGATGGCGGATTCGACGAGGGTTTTGATCCGGGCGATCGTCGCCGCCGAGCGCGGCCGGTCGATCAGCTGACCCTTCGGTCCCTTGGTCGCGACATCGGCGAGCATGACCGCAATGCTGATCCGGGTGATTTCGGGGGTCGCGTGGATGGTGTGCTTCACCGTCTGGCTGATTTCGTAATTGGTGGTCTGGTCCGATTTGGTTTCCTTGTCGGTCCGCTGCGGGGTCGCCTTGGCGGAGGTGCCGCCGGGGAGATTGTTGGCGACCGAGACGGTGTTGTCGCGGTTGGTGGTGCGATCGGACTGGGTGCGGCTCTGCTGCTGGCTGCGCACGACCTGGCCGTTGGGGTCGAAGCTGGTCGCGGTCTGGGCGGTGCGGTCGAAATTCATCGAGACCGAGGTGACCACCTTGACCTGATCGGCACCGAGAGCGGCATCGAGCATCGAGCGGACCTGATCGGTGAGGTGGCGCTCGGTATCGCGTTTGAGGCGGGCATCGCGGGCGTCGAGCATCGCGCCGTCGCTGCGGCCGGCCTGGGCGAGCAGGTCGCCCCGGTCATCGGCGATCGAGATGTTGTTCGGCTTGAGGCCGGGGACGGCGGAGGCCACGAGGTTGAGGATCGCATCGATGCTTTCGCGGTCGAGCGGGGCGGCGCCGGCGAGGGAGAGCATGACGCTGGCCTGGGCCGGGGCGGCGCGCAGGCTGAAATCGTCCTGGCGTGGCAGCACGACCTGGACGCGCGAGGACCGGATGCCGTGGATCAGGTCGATCGTGCGTTCGAGTTCGCCATCGATCGCGCGGGTTTCATCGATCCGGTCGAGGAAGTCCGAGCCGGTGAGGGGGTTCTGGTGGTCGAAGATGGCAAAGCCGCTCGAACTGCCGGCGGGGAGGTCGTGCTGGGCGAGCAGCAGGCGGGCGCGGTCGAGCGCCGCCGGTTCGACCAGGATGGTGTGACCATCGCCTGCGAGGGCGTAGCGGATATGGGCGGTGGTGAGCGCGGTGGCGATGTTGCCGGCATCCTTGAGGCCGAGGCCGGCGTAGAGGGTGGCGTTCGGGCTCGGGCCGCCGACCAGAGCGAGCATCGTCATCAGGGCGGTGACCGCGACGGCGACGGCGGCCATGGCACCGAGTTTGACCGGGCCGAGCGCGCGCAGGTTTTCGAGCAGCTTGTTCATCAGGCGCGAAACCCGGCTTTGCGGGGTCCGTGCGGCGGGGTGGAGAGCGGCATGGGTTCATCCTGCTATCGCGACGATTTTGTCGCAGGGGCAGAATGACCGATGAAGGTAAGTATCCGGTTAACGCCCGGCAGAATTTGCCGGGTTGCGAAGATTTTTAAAGAAGCCGGTGATCAGCTCGGCGCACTCCCGCTCGGCGACGCCGCCCACGATGTCGGGGCGGTGATGGCAGGTGGGATGGGCGAGAACCCGAGGCCCGTGCTCGATGCCGCCGGATTTGGGGTCGTAGGCGCCGAACATCAGACGATCGATCCGGAACAGGGAGATCGCCGCGGCGCAGAGCGGGCAGGGTTCCAGCGTGACGGTGAGGGTGCAACCCGGCAGAAATTTCCCACCTCGCCGCGCGGCGGCGGCACGGAGGGCGAGAAGCTCGGCATGGGCGGTGGGGTCGGACCGCGCTTCGACCTCGTTGCCGCAGGCGGCGAGGATTGCGCCATCGGCATCGGTCACCACGGCGCCGACCGGGATCTCGCCGCGCGCGGCTGCGCTGGCCGCTTCGATCAGGGCGCGCTCCATCGGGGTCATGCGCTCTCTTGCCTTGACCTCGGCAACAGGTCTAGCTCCGGATATGACAAAGCGCCCGATCATCGGCCTGACCCTGGATGCCGAGGCGCCGGGCGGTTATTCGAAATTTCCCTGGCATGCGATCCGGCAGAACTATATGGACGCGCTGGCCGATGCCGGGGGGGTGCCGGTGGCGCTGCCGCACCGGGCGGAACTGGCGGGGGACTACCTCGATACCATCGATGCGCTGGTGGTGACCGGCGGGGCGTTCGATGTCGACCCGGCGCTCTACGGAGCTTCGGGGCGGCATGAGAGTGTCGCGCTCAAGCCGAGGCGGACGGCGGCGGAGATTGCACTGCTGCGCGGGGCGCTCGCACGGGACATGCCGGTGCTGGGGATCTGCGGCGGGGAGCAGTTGCTCGCGGTGGCGCTGGGGGGCACGCTGATCCAGCATATTCCCGATGAGGTGGCCGGGGCGCTCGCGCATGAGCAGCCGAACCCGCGCGATGAGGCGGGGCATGAGATTGCGATCGTCGCGGGGAGCAGGCTCGCCGGGATCGTGGGGGTGGCGACGATGCGGGTGAACTCATCGCATCATCAGGCGGTGCGCGAGGCGGGTGCCGCGCTGGTGGTGAATGCGCGTGCGCCGGACGGGGTGATCGAGGGGGTGGAGTCGCAGGCTCACCGGTTCTGCCTCGGGGTGCAGTGGCATCCGGAATTTCTGATCGATCCGGGGGATGGGCGCATCCTCGCCGCGCTGGTGGGGGCGGCGGCATGACCGAGAAGGGGTTGTATCAGGCGAAGGACGGGCAGGGCGAGCGGATTGCGAAATATCTGGCGCGGGCCGGGGTTGCGAGCCGGCGGGATGCCGAGCGGATGATCGGCGAGGGGCGGGTGGTTCATAACGGGGTGATCGTTGCGCACCCCGCCACCTTCGTTGCCGCCGGGGATGTCATTCTGGTCGATGGCAATCCGGTGGGGGAGCCGGCGCGGACGCGGTTGTGGCGGTATCACAAGCCGGACGGGCTGCTGACCACGCATCGCGATCCCGAGGGGCGGCCCACCGTGTTCGAGAAACTGCCGGCGGATATGCCGCGGGTGGTGAGTGTCGGGCGGCTCGACCTGAACAGCGAGGGGTTGCTGCTGCTGACCAACGATGGCGCGATGGCGCGGCGGCTCGAATTGCCGACCACCGGGTGGCACCGGCGCTACCGGGTGCGGGTGTACGGCATGGTCGATTCCGACAAGCTCGCGGCGCTCAAGCAGGGGATTGTGGTGGATGACGTTCGGTACGGGCCGATCACCGCCGAGGTCGATTCCGCGAAGGGCGCGAATGCGTGGCTATCGGTGAGTATCACCGAGGGCAAGAACCGCGAGATCCGCCGGGTGATGGCGGCGCTGGGGCTGGAGACGACGCGGTTGATCCGGGTGGCGTATGGGCCGTTTCAGCTTGGCAGCCTGGAGCGCGGGGCGGTGGCGGAGATTACCGGCAAGGTGCTGCGCGAGCAATTGCCAAGGGATAAATGAAGACCGCCCCGCGCATCATTGCCGGGGCGTGGCGCGGGCGGGTGCTGGCGGCGCCGGGGGGAGAGACGACACGGCCGACTGCCGGGCGGGTGCGGCAGGCGGTGTTCGATATGCTGATGCATGCGCCGTGGGCGGAGCGGGCGGTCGAGGGGCGGGCGGTGCTCGATGTGTTCGCCGGGTCGGGGGCGCTGGGGTTGGAGGCGCTGTCACGCGGGGCGGGGCGGGCCGGGTTCATTGAGCGGGATCAGGCGGCGCTGGCGGCGATTGCGGCGAATATCGTGGCGTGCAAGGCGGGCGGGGTGGCTTCGGTGTTCGGATGCGATGCGCTGAGGCCGCCGCACGGGACGGCGCATGAGCTGGTGTTTCTCGATCCGCCTTATGGCAAGGGGCTGGTGCCGCTGGCGGTGGCGGCGCTGGGGGCGGCGGGATGGATTGCGCCGGGGGCTTTGATCGTCGCGGAATTCGGGCGGGGCGAGGAGGGGCTGGAAGGGATCGAGGTGCTGGCGGTGCGGGAGCATGGGGCGGCGCGGGTGGTGATCTGGCGGGCGGGGCTGTGAGACCACGCCGATTTCGTTATGATATCGTAATGATTTGGGCGTGGGTGGGTGTTGGGGGTCAGAACTGAAAATCGCGGGTGGCGAGGATCTGGTGGAGGGCGAGTTGCTGGTCCCAGGCGGGTGGGGTGCGCGGTTTGGATGGGAAGGGCGATGGGCGCGGTGCGGCGCGGGGGCTGCGGCGCCGGGGTTGGTTGAGGGGTGGAGTCGGGTCGGTCAGGTTTGGATCGGGCGGGGTTGGGTTTGGGGTGCGCTGGCGTTTCGGGCGGCGCAGGAGGGGTGGGGGCTGGATGCCGAGCATGTGGCAGAGCGGGCGCAACAGGCGGCCGGCGGCGCGGTTGCGGGCGATCAGGGCGAGGAGTTCCGGGTCGTCGAGGAGTGATTGGATGCCGATGCGGCCATTCACGGCGGCGTTGCCCTGGGTGATGGTGGGCGGGACGAGGCGGAGGAGCCATGCGAAATGATAGGGCAGGCGCAAGGGCGCGGGCTTGCGTTTCGGCGCAGGGCGGGGTTTGCGCGCGGGGGTTTCGGCGGGTTGGGCGGGGTTGGCGCGGTCGCGGCTGACGATGGCGGCGAAGCGTTCGACGATGCGGGTGAGGCGGGTGGAGATCAGGGCGAGCAGGAGCTGGTTCAGGCCGGTCTGAAAACCGCGCACGCAGACATCGTTGCGGAGCCCGCGGATGATGGCGGCGAAACGGTCGGTCAGGGAAAGGGTGGGGTTTTCTGTCACGCCCGCATAACAGCATGTCAGGCGGGGGGTGAGAAAGAGGGAATTTTGCGAGGGGGATAACCGCTCAGAAGATGGTTTCCGGCGTGGCGGGGCGATCCTCGATTTCGGGGAACTGGTCTTGCGGTTCGAGCGGTGGTTGCCGTTGCCATGCGACGAGCGTCCCGATGAGGGTGGCGAAGACGATGGCGATGATGCGGATTTCGGCTGATCGGTCGTCGATTTCGAAGTAGAAGTTGAAATTCTTGCTGGTTACGGTGCGAATGCCGGGCTGGATTTGCGGGGGTCATGCCTGCCTCCTGAGGGGGTGTACTACTGAGTAGGGTCGGGGGGCAGGAGGGGCTTCTGGTCGCGCATAGTGATGACAGATGCGGGATGCTCAATGGAGCGGCGGGCGCACTATGGCCCCCAATCAGGCAACGCTCTGCGGTTCTTTCGCCAGTATGATCGACATTTCGGGCAGAAACAGTGTCGCGCGGCTATGGTTTTGCAACTAGATCAAAATGCGATAAATCGTTTACATGACAAAGCAAGAATCCTTCCGGATCAGCTCTCACCTCAAGGACATCATCGGACGCGATTTGGTTACGAATGAGTTCGTGGCTATTTTCGAGTTAGTGAAGAATTCGTTCGATGCCGGGGCGACCAAAGTTGATATCGAATTCGATCCGGATGAGGCGTCCATCACCATAGTCGACGACGGAAAAGGAATGACCTCGTCGGATGTCCGTGACAAATGGCTGTTTGTTGCCTATTCTGAAAAAGCCCTTTCAGCAGCGGATAACTATCGTGACAAGATAGCATTCGCGGGAAGCAAGGGCATTGGCCGCTTCGCTTGCGATACGCTTGGAGAGGGTTTGGAACTATATAGCCGCTCTGAAGCGAGCAAATCGATCACAAAGCTCGACATTGACTGGACGCTCTTCGAACAGGACAGTTCCGACGAGTTTCAGGAAGTAGAGGTTAAGCTCGGCACAGCTAAGTCATTTCCCGAAATATGTAACGCGGAGCTTCCGACAGAGCACGGAACCGTGCTCGTCATCAAGAGCGCACGGCAGAGATGGGATGAAGATGCCATTCGCCGGTTGCGTAGAGATCTGGCAAAATTCATTGATCCATTCGGCACGACCGATCACGTAGCCGTCTCGACTTGGCTGGTAAACGGCTCTAAAGAAATGATAGATGGGGTCGATGGCCCGGTAGGAAATGACGTTGCAGACCTGCTCAGGGAGAAGACTAGCCGGATTGAAGTCACCATTGCGGACGGTCACATTGATACGAGGCTTTTCGACCGGGGACGGAAGATATACGTTATCCGTGAACCTTCACTTTATGGTGAACTTATCGACTGCCGTATTGAAGGACAGATATATTTCCTTAACAGATCCGCAAAGCATACTTTTACTTCGCGTATGGGCGTGCGACCTGTCGAATTTGGAAGTGTATTTCTGTTCTTGAATGGTTTCCGGGTCTCCCCAATCGGCGACGAGTTTGACGATACTTTAGGATTGAATCGTAGGAAGCAACAAGGCCAATCCCGCTACCTTGGTACGCGCGACGTCATCGGACGCGTTGATGTGACGGCGCGCCCCAAGATGTTCCGTGAAGTGTCGAGCCGGGATGCGGGTCTGATCGAAGATGCACGGAGTCGTGCGCTGTACGACGCGATCCGCCGCCGTATGATCTTTCGGCTTGAACGTTATGTGGTTGGCGTGAACTGGCAGGATAAGCTTGATCAAGACCGCGACACATCTAAAGGCCTTGAAACTGACCGAGGACGCGAGCGCATCCTCAGTATAGTTGGTTCGCTCGCGCAGGCCAAGGACATCGAAATCCTATACTATGATACAGACCTTGTCCGCATGCCCGATGATCCAGATAAGATAACCGATGCTGCGATCAAGGCAATGTCGGCGGTCGCGGAGAGCCGCGGTGATCATATCTTACTCAGCGGAGTCGAGCAGGCAAGGAGGCGGATTGATGAATTGCGGGAATCGCGCGACGATGCCCGCCAAGCCGCCCAACGGGCGATCGCCGAGCGGAACACCGCCGATGCGCGGATTGCAGCGCTGGAGAGGCAGGCAGCGTTCCTCGGAAGCAGCCGGGATCTCGACGTCGATCGCGTTCAACTGCTTATGCATCAGGCTACGATTCACCTTGGGCATGTGCGTGCAGCTATCGAGAACGTAGCGCAGGAGGTGCGTAACATTCTTGCGGTCGCAATAGAGCCTCAGGATATCGAAGGTGCCGATGACGTCAAGGACTTACTCGCCACGATACGCCAGTCGGCCCGCCGCGCATCCGCCTCGATCGCTGGCGCAAGTCTCTCCGGTGACCGGCTTCGCACTGTGCTATCTTTCGCGCCCAACATACGCGTCGATCTGGAAACTGACAAAGTGCGCGGCGATTTTCTGCAATTTCTAAGTGAGTACTTCGAGGTGCGTCTTGCCGGAATTCCTGGCATGCCAATCGCTAGCTTAGATGCGGCCGATTTGGTGCTCGAGCGGCCATTTTCGCCCGTAGATGTCGCGGTACTCATCGATAACTTGCTGGACAACGCACGCAAGGCTAAGGCCAGTAAGATTGAGTTTAAGGCTACGCGCAAGGGCCCGAATTCCATACTCATTAAGGTTGTCGACGACGGTCTGGGCATCGACGGCGGCAAGGTCGACGCTTCGAAGATCTTCGAGTTAGGGTATACTGGTTCCGCTAACGGAACGGGATTAGGTTTGTACAGCGCTCGCCAGATCATCGAGGGAATGGGCGGTACCATCGAGCTTGCAGGTGATGGCACACGTGCAGATTTCGACATCATTATTTCAGGGGATCGGCCATGAACCTCGATTTAGGGATCCTGTGGATAGAGGATTCATTCAGCGCCGATGAGGAGCGATCTCTAAAGCGCCGAGTGCAAGATGCAGGATTTATAGCAAATATACAGACAATTCCGAATGGAGATAGTATAGTCGAGTGTTCACATCAGCATCAACTCTATCATTTATATGATCTTATTCTGCTAGATTACCGCTTAGAGGGGCAGCGTGGCAATGAGTTGGCTCCTGAAGTTCGTAGATTATTTCCATCTACAAATATTCTGTTCTACTCAGGAAGCCTCGGAGAAGAGGATCTTCGAAGTCTCATTGCCGCCAAGGCGGTCGACGGCGTATATTGCTGCTCCCGCACTCACTTCATCGAACGGGCTGGCTCATTGATCGACCAGACTGCTCGATCGCTTGACAGATTGTCTGGAATGAGGGGGCTGGCTATGAGGGTAGTCGCTGAATGCGATGAGATCATAAGAACTTCAATACTTTCGATGTCAGATCGGGACTCCACGTGTGCTGCGCAAATCACGGAACTTGACAAAGATGTTGAGAGTTTCTTGGGGACTTCTAAAAATCGCTATGAGAAGGCGATGAAGGAGAGTTTGGCCGCTCGTATTGAGACCAGAGTCGTCGACAGCGCAAAACTGCACAATCATTTTCGTAGATTGACAAAAATTGTAGTCAATAACCCAATTAATTTTGGCTTAGACGAAAGTAATATTGAGCGATTGCGCACATTACGCAGGGCAAGTAAAAATTATACTGAAAAAGTACTGGAAATGGCAATTACCCACCCCCTATCAACATGAGGCGTGGGGTTGCGTATCAGGCCGCGTTTAGGTCAGGGCGCTGACGATCACGGCGAAAGGGTTCGCGCCGCTGAGCCTTGCGGTGTCGACGGTGGTGCGG